>SMTZ1_10003213_pt1 | contig 22422 bp, 17 predicted proteins | sample DeeMarSWOR136_30_FD_25667 | JGI IMG/M metagenome (IMG submission 25667) | reverse complement strand
CGTCTCTAAAAGAATGAATCCGTCCTGTCTCAACGATCCTCCCCTCCAAAACAGATATCACGCCCTGCTGGTGTATCAGCGACTGCTCGCCTCAGTCTCTGACATGACTCGCAGCGACCGCACATCTCCTCACCACCTCGGTAGCAGCTCCAGAGCAGCTTCCAAGGGATGTCTAACTGTAAACCCACTTCTACGATGTCACGCTTCGTCATTGAGACGGTAGGGCTCTCGACGCGGACGGGCTTTGCAACGCCGAGTTCGAGAGATCCATTCACCGCTTCAAGAAACTGCTCGCTGTTGTCAGGAAAGGTCTCTGCCTCTTCCCTGTTGAATCCTACAATTACGATACGACAATCGTGCTCCACAGCATATGCAGCCGCGATGTGTATAAAGATCCCGTTCCTATTCTCAATCCATACGTCTCGGGATGATGCACCCGTTCCCGTGCTCAACTGTGACGCAGAAATCTCCGGCACTTCTCCCTTCCCCGCAATGAGGGCCGAAGAGGAAATCTCCCCCAGCCACGGGAGCGTTACTTTGGTAAAGGCGAGACCGTAGTTTTCGGCAATGCCCCTCGCCGCTTCCTCCTCCCTTCGTGAAGCGTGCTGCGTGTAATCGAAGAACAGTGCTAATACAGGCTGGCAGTACCGGGTTGCGAGAGCGAGAGAAACGGTTGAGTCCAATCCGCCGGAAAGTAACGCCAACGCTCTGTTCGGGATTTCACTATTTTTTTTCACTGTAGCGTACCATATCGGTGGAGGTTTCCCAGAGCTCAACTTCGCTCAGGGAACCATGTTCGAGATCGATATTGTCTCGGCAGAGCCTGTAGATCTCGGCCGCTATATTCTCTGAGGTTGGGTTGATCACATCAAACGGAGGAAGATCATTGAGGTGGCGATGGTCGAACCGGGGGAGGATCACCCTTCTCAACTCAGACTTAATTGTTTGATAGTCGATGGTCAAGCCCTGTTCGTTGAGTATGTCGAATTCGTAGTAAACACGTAATACCCAGTTGTGCCCGTGAACCCTGGCGCAGTTTCCATCGTAACCTGCTAATGAGTGTGATGCGGAAAACTTGATCTCGGTCGAAACCGTATATCGCACCCCCATCTCCTGTTAAACACCTCCCAGCTCACAGGTAACTGTTTAACTGCAAATTGCTTATGCAAATTGCAAGAACATCCATCCCCTCTTGGCATAGTGCCACGATTAATTTACACCTAAATCCTAAAGTTATCAACGATTAAAGCGATCAGGAAAAATTTCGTTATGTGGTATGCATTTCGCTCGACAGTCAGACCGGTTCGGTGTATGTCGGGCAGCTTTTTAAACTTCGAATCGTATCAAATTGAGGGATCGTTTTGTTTATCACTGAAGAAAAGGTACAAAAAAAGATACAGCAAGATCGACTGCGCGGTGACCTCAAGCGGGCACGCGCCAGGGCGCTCGATGCTCTCAAAAAATGGCCTGACAACATCAACCTCGCGATGGAAGCAATCCAGGCTTGTGTCGATCTCACCGATTTCCACCAGGCGGTTTCCCTCCTGAAAACGATCCTGCGGCGTCATCCCAAACGCCGGAGCGAGGTCCTCGAATACTCACGTGAACTGTTCATGGCCTCTCTCAATCCGTTCTTCGGAAGCTTCCTGATAGATATCCTGCTCCGGGAGAAGAATATCGAAGAGATCGAGGGCATCCTCAGGAGGAGCCCCGATTCATTTATCAGTGATCTCATTAAACGCTCGGAAACGAGATCAAAGAGCCACAAAGAAGAAGGGTTGCCACCGTCAGCCGATAACGAGCTCCTTCTCGGCCTTCTCTACAAGCTGAGCAATCAGGTCCAAAAGGCAACGGCACCTTTGGGAAGGGCCCTCGAAATCAACCCCGACAGTGCGCAACTGATCGGGTCAATACTGGTCGAGCTCGAGCGCGAGCATCCGAATAGTGCAGCTGTCAAATTCTACTTGGGCTTAGTCTCGATAACACTCTCACACCCCGACAAGGCAGAGACAAGATTCTTTCAGAGTCTCGAACTTGATAATCCTCCTCTCGAAAAACTCCAGCAGACTGTTGAATCGATGCGCGAAGTATCGGAGAACCTCCTGCTTCTGAAAGGCGAAATCCTCATTCGATTGGGAAAATCACAAGAAGGAGTCGACCTGATACGGTTATACCTATCGGAGCAAGGAGATGCACCTCACCAGGAACAGCAACCACCCGGAATGGAGCACCTTTTCCCTCTCCAAAAGGATAGAGAGGATCTCGCGGGGAAAAGGCTCTTGAAACTGCCAGCGGAAACGTTCAGGCATCCCGACGTCACCTTCCTGTACTGCGATGTCGAAGTCAGTCTCGGACACGTGAAGAAGGCAATCGAGGCGCTCGAGAACCTGTACCAGGAAAACAATGAATCCGCCCCAGAAATCATCGACTGGATCGAGGAAAATGAAGATGTCTCACTGACCGGTCCGGCAAAGAAGCTCCTTACCGAACTATACCTGAAGAGTGGAGATCATACGAAAGCAGCCGAAGCCGCCCGGATGGCCGCTGACATGGATTCGTTGCTCCTGTCCTCGGTACTCGAATTGATCAGGAGAGAGGTAGAGGGATCAACGGAACGTGATCCGATCCTGAGGGCGCTCCTGGCAGAACTCTATGCCAGGTGCGGTGACGGTGAGAGTGCTGAGGAGGTCTTGAAAGACCTTCAGAGCAACGAAGTCCTCGAGGACAAGGAACTCCTGAATCTTTCCGGGGAGATCATGAAACACGCCGGCGTGACTCTCAGTGGAGTGACTCACGCTCTCGAAGCGAGCATCAAGAGCGGAAACGTTTACGATGCTGTCCCCTACGTCTTCGCACTCTACCGGGAACAACCGGATGACCGGGAGAGACTGGCCGGTGAAATCAGAAGATTCGCTGAGGAGAATCCGGATTACTGGCGGCCGGTTTCCGAGCTCCTGGACCTCATGGCACAGGAAGAATCCCTTTCGAAGTCGTTCCGTTTTCTCCAGGCTCTGACACATCTCCAAGAAGGCCGGGTGGAAAAAGCTGTTTTCGAGTTCGATCAGCTCCTCATGATGGACCAGGATATCCGCTCTGAGCTCATCGAAATCTATGAAAAAGCTGTGGAGCGATATCATGACAATACAACACTGCACCTCGCGATGTACCAGCTGCATTGGGAGGAAGAGCATCTCGTCGAAGCTGCACACTTCCTGTGCCGAACACTCGAGCTCGATCCGAGCCAGATCCGAGACGTGTTGATAAGGTTCGATAATCTCATCGAGAAGGAGCCCGAGAACGTTGCCATCTGGGAGGAGATGCTGAAAACGTCCCTCAAAATGAGCCGCTTGAGTCTGACGAAGGAGATATTGAAACGCGCCATCTCGACGCTCCCCAAGGACAATTCCGCCGCCCTCCACATATACGGCGCCAAGGTATCGATCGCCGACAACAAGTTGGAGGATGCCCTCCGGTGTCTGGCTGTAACACTCACCTCTCAACGTGTCGATTTGCGATCGATCGAGGAACAGCTCGAGAACATACTCATGCGGGAACCTTCGAACCAGGAGGCACGGTACCTCCTCGGCGAAACGTACCTGCGTCTCGGCAGAGAGGAAGAGGCCGTCGCGGCATTCAGGGATTGCCTGGAACTTTCAGTCATATACAGGAAGAAAATAAGGGAAGATCTCGAGCAGCTCCTTCCCATGAGTATTCAACCGTGGCTCCTCTCAAGAACGCTCGGTGAGATCGCATGGATAGAGAAACGCTTCGAGGATGCCTATCGATACTTCACATCTGCGCTGAAGGGTCCAAGGGAATCACTCACCGGGCTGAGCGATTCGTTACGTAAGTTACGAATAGCCGCACCGGATGACCACCACCTCGCCTTCCTCTCCGCTCGTGTCTTTCTCCTGAACAAAAGGTACGGTGAATCCGTAGCCGTCCTCGAAGAGCTGGTGAACACTGACGCCCAATCCGTGAAACCGGTCATGGAACTGTTGCTCGAGCTCCTCGATGCCGAGCCCTCCCAATTTGAGGCGAACAGGCTCCTTGCCCAGCTCACAACAAGAATGGGAGAGGGGGAAAAATCACTTGAATTCGTCATCCGAATGCTCACCTACACCGAAATCGATCCCGAAAGGCTCGATGAGATTGTTGACGAATTTCGTCCAGTCCATGACAAGAACAGCCTTTTCCTCATACCGTATGCCAGCCTGAAAGCGAGAAAGAAAGAGGGCAAAGAAGCACTCGCCAACTACAAGCGCGCTCTTGAAATCGACCCCGAGAGCTGGAACCGGATACTGGGAGAGATGGAGACCTGTACCTGGCCCGAAGAGCTTGTCGTTCGGAGCATACTCCTGAAGATCGACTGCCTCGTGCATGGAGAACTCTTCGACGAATCATTCGACCTCCTCAAAGAGATCCCCACCGTCGACCCGGAAATCACCGGCGAGGTCATCACGAGAATTTCGACCCTGATAGAAAAGAAGCCGGCAAAGCAACTCTTCTCGTTCGGGAGCTATCTCCATGCCAGAGCTGGAGACCTGGAGAAGGCTCGACATCTCATTGAGAGAGGATGCGAAGCTCTCAGAGGTGATGATTGCAGGGACTTGAAGATCGAGCTCGCCGAAATCTTCCAGAGCCACGGCCGGGTCAAAGAAGCTCGGCATCTATTCACAGAGGTCCTCTCCCAGGCCGAGGAGAAAGAAAAGATACTCAAGCAGATAGAGGATTCATACTGTCAACTGGCTGAACGTGAGATCTCAGCAGCTAGGAAGCGTATTGACGAAGGAAAAGCCACCGATGAAGAGGTAGCCGCATTTATCAAGCTCGCACTCGACTGTCACCGTTCCGGTGAAGCTCTCGAGATTCTTACCCGGAGCACGTTGGAGGGGAGAGAGCGTATAAAGCTTCTCGCCCACATCTACCTGAGCAAGGACCGACCCGCATTGGCCCTTGCAGCACTGGGAGCTGTAGAGAAGAAAAAGTCGACACCTGACGACATCGAGATGTTCTATCTGGAGGGAATAGCGAGCGAGCGGATCGGCGATTACGGCCGTGCTTCCGCAGCGTTCTCAAAAATCGTTGGGACGATCGGTGATTACCTCGACAGCAGATCACGCGCAGAAAGAAACTACGTCACGTTCATAGAATCACAGTTCGCAGGAAAGGTCGAAACATTAGAAAAAGTCGGAAGTTTATGATCGGCTTTACAAAAGGAGAGGATGAATCATGAAGGTTTGCCCTTTGATCACCCAGGCGGCAATTCTCGAAGAAGCAGAAAAGGAGCTCCTCGTACGTGAGGCTGACAACAACGATCTCGACAAGCACGATGAGGAGAATGTCGAAGAAAACGGGGACAAAGAAACCCTCGACGCCTCGGATGTTATCCAGTTGGGATTTAAAGATGGCGGCACGCACCAGGCGGCGGGGCGGTCGGTTCGATTCCTCGCGAAATCGTACCGGGGATCGGTCGAATGCCTGGGTGAACTGTGCCGCTTTCACGACGATGAAACCGATAAGTGCCGACTGGACAAGATGATGGATCAAATCGTGAGCCCCGGGTCTATCGACGGTACCGCACTCAAAGCGATCAAAGAAGACGTCCAGAAGTCCTGGGAATTCCAGCAGCAGAGCACCAGTGATATTCTTGGATTCTTCAAGGAGCTTGAGCAGAAGAGTAGCGATCTCTTCGACAACATGAAGAAGAGCTTCGAGAAGAAGTTGAAAGAGATCACGAAACAGATCTCGTCTGCTACGGAGGAGAACAAAAAGGTGATCGAGAGCATCACCGAGACCATTACCGGAAAAACTGACGAGATCGAGAAAAAATTCGAATCGGGAGAGCAACATCTCGCCAGTCTTCGTGAGGATGTTGTCGACTGGAAGAGCGCTCTCGAAAAGAACCTGAACACGCTCGAATCTGAAGTTGAAGCGAGCAAAGATCTGGTTTCAGAACTTTCCGAGAATCATTCGGAGATCGTTAAGCTCGTCGAGAATCAGAAGGAGAGCCTCGAGAAGGAAGAGAAGAAGAGAATGCTCTCGGAAGCTCGCAGGCTGAACAATTCGGGCGTCATAGCCTATCACAGCGGCCAGTATGAAAAGGCACAGGAGCTGTTCAACAAGGCAATCGAGCTCGAGCCGGACTTCACGGAAGGGTATAACAATCTGGGGCTTACGTACACTGAAATCAACGAAGAAGACAAAGCAACGGATGCCTTCAAAAAGGCTATCGAGCTCGACCCGGATCTGCCCGCCACATACAACAACCTCGGTTATGTGTTTTATCGCCTCGGATCGTACAACGAGGCGATTGAGATGTACAATGAAGCGATCGGCCGCTGCAAAAACAACAGTTCAGCCTACACCAACCTGGGAAACGCGTACTACAAGCTCGATAGGATCGAAGAGGCCATTGAGGCCTGGCAGAAAGCGGTTGAGATCGATCCGGGTAATGAGAAAGCACGCCGGAATCTCAAACGTTTCCATGCCGAGGTGCAGGATACGAGCGAGTGAGAATTTCAAATATTTACGAAAGAAAAAGGGGAGGTCCAGGCACCTCCCTTTTTCATTGTTATGCGAAATGCGGTCAGACTTTTCGAACCTTCTTCGCCTGTAACCCCTTTGGGCCTTGGAACGGCTCGAACTCAACCGAATCCCCTTCGCTTAATGTCCGGAATCCATCTCCCTCTATATCGGAATAGTGGACAAAGATATCCTGATTTTCAGACTCCTCCTGAATGAAGCCGTAACCCTTGTTTTCATTGAACCACTTAACCTTACCTTTCACCATGAAAAATATACCCCCTTGATACTTCTCAGTCGACTCTCCTGAATCCGGTGTCATATAAAAATCCACCGGTTGATCGTGGAAACCAGTGGAACCTCAACCACTAGCCATCTTACAACTAAATGTAATAGCTTCGTTTCCTCCAGACAAGAAAAAACACGAAACTAACATATTTCCATTGATTTAAACCGATTTGGCATTCTTTTTGCGAACTAACAAATGGAATAATGATCACGGAGCGTATATGCAACCATGGTAAGACTGCAAGTACCGTATCATAAAGTACTTCTGCAGCCGCGCGATTTCGAGCCCGGCGAATTCGACGACCTGCTGAAGTACTGCCTGAGTGTAAGCTGCAACTATCCGTTGATTCTTGAAACATTCAACAGCAACATACAGTACCTCCTTTTCATGAGGGAGGGACAGCTCTACTGGGCGGCTGTAAACAGCGGTAGTTGCTTCAATGCAATAAAGTTGCGGGATTTTTTCACCAATCTCAACAGTACCCAGTTTCCCCAGATTATCGTCTACTACACCGACCTTGTCCTCTACCACTCGCTCCTCGTGTACCTGCAGAAGAAACCGGAGCTCAAGGTCAGTTCCAGCCTGGTAGATCTGGACGAGCTCCTCGATAAAATTGAAAAGGATCAGAAGAGCGCTCTTGTCTCTGCATACCAGCCCGGCAACCTGCTCCTTCTCAGATACCAGGAGGGAAAAGCCGTGGCATGCTATAACGGACAAACGGCGCAAACGGGAGAGGAAATCGATATCAGGGAGGATTATCTCGTTAAAGTATACACCCTGGCCGCGCACCAACATTTCGATATAAACATTTTCACCGATCTCGTCGTGACACATGCGGAAGATGCACACCCGGTGCCGAGCGACTTCAGCGGGAAAGCATTCTCACTCTATGAAAGCCAACCTCCCTTACTCGTCGTCAAGCTCAAGGACAGACCTTTAAAGACCTACCCATTCACTGGCAAAGAGATGACAATTGGCCGCTTACCCCAGAACGATATCGTGATCGACAACCTGAGTGTTTCGAGAAACCATGCAGTCGTATCATCAACAAAAAGTGGATTCACAATCACCGACCTGGGCAGCAAAAACGGTACGTTCCTCAACGGAAAACAGATTGACAAGGCCGAACTTCACAACGGCGATACCATCGCGATCGGTAAATATCAGATCACATTCAAGATCACCAGCAGTGAAGGAAGCTGTATGGGAGAGCTGGATCAAACGGTCATCATCCCCAATTTTCATCAGTTCGAGCAGGAGAGTGAATTCTCCATCCACTATCCTATTACATCAGGAGTGACTCCGAGGCTCTATCGAATATCAAACAATGATGAGATCGCACTTCAGAAAGAGAGAACAGTTATCGGAAAGGGAAAAAACTCGGATATCCGCTTGCCGGGATTCTTCATCCCCCGGGTCACAGTAGAGATACGTCAGGAGGGAGCAGATTTCGTGCTTCAGAAAGTAATCGGGCGGGATAAGGTCAGGATCAACGGGGAGGAAATGGACGAGAAAGTCCTGGAGACGGAAGATCTCATTACCATCGGAGCGGAAGAGTTCGTTTTCAAGCGGTAACTGCAATCATGCGATATTTGGTATTTTCAGACGTTCATGGAAATGTCGAGGCCCTCGAAGGAGCACTTGCAGAAACTGACAATCTGCGGCCTGACATCATTGTCTCACTCGGCGATGTCGTCGGTTACGGTGCAAATCCAAACGAATGCATCGATGTCGTCCAGGACTGCACCCATCTCCGCATCGGTGGCAACCATGACCTCGCCGCCGCGGGCATCATTGATACCGAGGACTTCAACAGGACCGCGAAGCAAGCGATCATGTGGACCTCGAACATGCTGGACGACGAACACCGGAATATCCTGAGCGGATACGATCCTGTCCGGCACCACGGACCGTGTATATTCGCTCACGCATCGCCCGTGTGTCCCCTCGAATGGGAGTACATCTACACGCTGAAACAGGCAGGCAGGATATTCGAACAGGTCACTGAAAAATTCATCTTTATCGGCCACACACACATCCCTGGCATCATAACCTGGGAAAGACAAAATGGGTGCAACGTCATGCAGAGCTCACTCGTCCAAATCAAACCGGAATGCCGCTACCTCATCAATGTCGGCAGCATCGGCCAGCCTCGCGATGGGATTGCGGCTGCGAGTTTCGCCCTGCTGGATGTCAAGAAACAGAGAATATTCATCAGACGGATCCCATACGATATCAGGCAGGCACAGGAAAAGATCCGGTCCGTGGGACTGCCCGAATCACTAGCATCAAGATTGGCGACTGCAAGATGAGCGAGATAGAAGGACGTAACTATCAAATTTTGAATACGATCGCCACAGGTGGGACAGCCGTCCTCTATAAGGCGATTCAGAGCTCTCTTGACAGACTCATCGTTGTCAAGCGGTTGCACTCCCACCTCACATCCGATCCAAACTTCACGAAGCGCTTCGAGCTCGAAGCAAAAGCAGCAGCCAGCCTCGATCATGAAAATATCGTCCGCATCATAGACTTCGGTTCCTCGCACAGTAACTATTACATCGTTATGGAGTATATTGACGGCCAAAGCCTCAAGGAGTTGCTGCAGAAGAAGGGTACGCTCGGAGAGGAACTGACGCTCCTGATCGCGTACGAGATCTGCATGGGCCTTGACCATGCACACCAGCGCGGGATTACGCACAGAGATATCAAACCGGCCAATATTATGATCACGAAGGAGGGCCAGGTCAAAATCACCGACTTCGGCCTCGCGAAGCTCCACCAGAGCCAGACCCAGCAGACAGTCGCCAACACACTCCTCGGAACACCACTCTACATGTCCCCGGAGCAGGCAATCGGAGATAGTGTCGACGGCAGGAGTGATCTCTTCTCTCTGGGAACGATTTGTTACGAGATGGTGACGGGCACGCAGCCGTTTGTGGGGGAGAACTATGCCGCTGTTATACAGAATATCATCAATGGAACCGTTCCACCCCCCTCGAAGATCAGAGACACTGTCTCCTCCGAAGCGGATTCGATGGTTATGAAAGCACTGAACCGTGAACCATGTAAAAGGTTCAGAACGGCTCTCGAGATGGCGAGGGCAATAGAGTCGCATCTCGGCCAGGAAAAGATACTTTCTATCAAGGAGCAGTTGCGCCGCCTGATTACCAGTGATGGATCTTCAGAGATCGTCAGTCCAACTGCTCAAAAGAGGGGTTCATTCGGTCGCCGCAAAGTCCTCTCGGCGGTTCTCACCTCGCTGGCCGTCGTTGGTCTAGCCGTCGTACTGGGCATGAATCCGGGGAAGCTGGATGATCTCAAAACGAGGTTCAAAGCACTGCTCGCCTCCAATCCGGTGCCTCCTGCCGAAGAGTTCCAGTTGGGAAGTCAGGAAGAGTTGACCGGACCGATGGTAGTACCTCCACTGGAGCCGAACATCAAAAATCCCTTCGAGGAGAAACGCGACACGCACGAAAATACGACGGAAACACCTAAGGGCGCCGTACCGGTGGATACTGCGCAATCCACACCAAATCCATTCGGAGACTCTCTGGATACTGCTGAACCTCGAAGCGCAAACACACCTGGAACCACCTCTGGGGAGATAGCCGCCGAGCCTGAATCAGCCACACCAGTAATCGAAAAAGAGAAAAAGCCGCACATCGGCTATCTTGAAATAACCGTCGAACCAGAAGCAGCGATATACATCGATGGGAAACACCACACCGACGGAGCAGGTCTCGGCCCATTGGAGCTCAGCGTTGGAACCCATGAAATCGTCTGCGAGCGGGAAACGTACAGTATCTACCGGGAAGCGATACATATCAAGAAGGGCGAGTTGTCACGGAGAAGAATCTTCCTCGAAAGGCTACAAGGAGCAGTGCATTTCGAAACAGATAATGGTATTCAGATATTCATAGACGATGTATTCAAGGGCACCACCCCGATCTCGCGGCCGATCAAGCTACCGGTCGGCACGCACAGGATAGAACTCAAAAAGCTTGGATATAAGAGCTGGGTGAGTAAGGTTTTCGTTCCCTCCGGTGAAACGCTGTGGTTACAGATAAAACTAGTACCCCAGTGAATCGTGTAATATCTTTTCCGCCGTCGCATATACCTCATCCACGGTGACCGTCTCAACTGTGCCGTTGCGGGAATGAGCCGCGACGACATTTTCTCCGATCGGTTTCCACCTCCTCGGGTCAGTCGGTCCGAACACGGCGATACAGCGACTCCCGACTGCACCAGCAATGTGCATGATTCCGGTGTCGTTACAGATTGTCAGCGATGATCTTTTCATGAGTGCCCCCAGGAATCCGATATCCGGGCAAGACAGGATAGGTGGTGCAACGCGACACGCTTCCAGAAACAGATCGAATGACTCACGATCCACAGGCCCTCTCACCACCACCACACCGACTGAGAAACGGTCCACCAAGCGCCGGGCGATTTCGGCATGGTTTTCCGGTGGCCATACGTTCTGCTTCTTGCCGGCGCCGGGATGGATAACGATGAAAGGAGCACCTTTCGGAAACGCAGCTGCTAGAAACCGGTCACAACCATCCTCATCTGCCTCTGTCGGGACGAGGAGAGACGACAGATCGGTCTCGTGAACACCGATTAATGATAGTGGATAGAGGTTATGCTCACTTTCATGCATGATTTCGAGTTCTTCTGCGGAAGGAAGCGGGAGCTCCATGTGGTAGAATCTCGATGAAAGGTCGTGGCCAAAGGGGAGGCTCGTCGAGCCGACGAGGTACCGCGCCCCACTCGCGACGGCGAGAAGCATGCTGGTAATCGAAAATGAAACGGTATTCAAAACAATCACGACGTCGAAACGGCGTCTCCGAAGGTCTCTGATGAAACGAATGATTCTGAGTATATTTCTCCTGTTCCGTTCCTTTGCATAGGTCATTACTTCATCGACGTACGGATTGTTGAGCATGACATCAGTGTTTATCGAGGCTGCGATCAACGCGATATGCGAGTTCGGGAAACGCCGCCTGAGGCCCCGAAACGCGGGAACAGCGAGGAGCATATCTCCCATCTGATTGTGCTGCCTGATGACGAGTAACCGTTCGATCCGGAGCAGGGAAAACTCGTCAGGAGAGATCTTCCGACCCCGGAGAAACAGCGCAACAAACATGGCCAGCACTATCTTTCCTCGTTTCTCCAGTTTCTTGAGCATGCGAAACTCCAAAAAAAATAAAAAATTTTGGAACTATTTTTCACCTCATTCCGTAATACATTATGAGAGCGGATCATTCACCCCATCATCTTCAATCCCTCCTTACCTTGATGGGCGGCCGGAAGACGGCCGCCTATCCTATTATTTGCTATATCAACAGGTTATGTTACTAACCGGGAGGTAACGTTTCCAGTATTCGCACGTAGCTTTCGTGGCGCTCTCTCGATATGAGCCCTTGGCTGACGGCATCCTTGATGGCACATCCTGGTTCCCTGTGGTGCACACACGTGGCAAAACGACACTTCTCAAGGAAAGGAACAAAATCACGAAAGTAGCGATCCAGGTTCCTGTGTGTAACACCCCAAATCCCGAACTCCCGAATGCCGGGGGTATCCCCGAGGTAACCCCCCCCTGCAAGAGGATGGAGCTCGAAATGGGTTGTCGTATGCCTCCCCTTTCCCGTCCTGGTACTCACTCGCCTCACCTTAACTTCGAGTCCTGGCTGGAGAACAGAAACAAGTGACGTTTTTCCCGCACCAGAAGGCCCTACCATGATCGATTTCTTCCCGCTCATCAGACGCTTCAACCGCGCAAGACCCTTTCTCGCGAGAGCGCTGCAATATACCACAGGGTAACCCATTTTTTCATAAGGGAATAACATCTCTTTGACCTCTCCGGTATCCCCAGCGAGATCCATTTTATTCACGCATATGACAGGTTTCATGCCCCCACACTCACCGGCGACGAGCATCCTATCGACGAGTCGGAGGTTCAGCGGTGGCTCCTCTGGCGCCACAACAAGGAGCACGTAATCGAGGTTTGCACCAAGGATTCTATACTTCTTCTTCCCGTACGGAGCACTCCTCGCAAAAATAGATTTCCGGGGATGAATTGCGACAATGAGCCCGGTAGGACCACGATGATCGGGACTTTGCTCCCTTCGAAAATCTACATTATCTCCAACAACAGGAAGGACTTCCTCAGGGCTTTCGCCGAGACGAAAGCGACCCCGTAACGAGCAGCGCACCCCTTCCCCACAGCTCGTGACGAAGTAGCCTGAGCCCTTAATCCTGACAACGATCCCTCTGGAAACTTCTCCGCTCGCCATATGTCGATTCAAAACGTGTCCTCAATCGAGCTCAGCCAAATCTGATGCAGCGTAACAAAAATATATTGTCAAAAAAAGCTTAAATTGCTATAAAAATAGAAGAATTGAAGACGAAAGTAAGATCAAATATGGACTCTTCCAAATTAGTTTCGTTCTTTGAAGAAGATCTTTGCATTTTTCACCTTCGCTCCCGTAAAAAGAAATCTGCCATTTCCGAGATGGTGAGACATCTTGCACGACACGGGCGGATCTCGGACGAGCAATTCATCATAGAAATGTTGAAAAACCGGGAGAGTCTCGGGAGCACAGGGCTCGGCAAAGGAGTTGCGTTCCCCCACGGGAGGTCTCTTGCGATAAGGAAACTGACTGTTCTCTTCGCACGTTCGTCGAGCGGCGTCGAATTTAATGCATTAGATAGAAAACCGACGAAGATTTTGTTTCTCATTCTCGCACCGTCCGATAAGGGTGCTGAAACGTATCTCGCCCTTCTCAGTGAGTTAATCAGTTTGATACAGAAGCCGACGAAGCTGAAAAAGTTGTACCGTGTCAAGGATTTCAAGTCTCTGAGAGAAATCCTCGGAGGAAACGAAAAGTGAAAGAGGAACACAGACTCCTGATTGCTCTCCAGGACCTCGACATCATGATCAAGGAGGCCAAGGATCAATACACAAGCAAGGAATTAAAGAGTCTCGGATTCAAACTGAATGGATTGGAAGAACTTCAGAATGCACGAAAGAAACTCATCAAGAAGATCCCTCCAGACATTCTTCAACGTTACGAGAGGTTGGCCAAGCACTACACCATGGCTATACTCCCCGTCACAGGTGACCTCTGCCTCGGTTGCTTCGGAAAGCTCCCCACCTCTTTTTTCTCGGCAACGAGCCGTGATAAGCTGCAGACATGCGAAAACTGCGGCAGATTGCTCTACATTCCATAGAGTAATAGATCTTTCATATCTGCACCCAATAAACACACCGTACGCGGTTTTATATAATCTTTTATTTTTGAAAAACTTATCAATTTTATCTTGAATTTTTTTATGAGTTGGTGTAAAGTATTTTAACCTGTCAAGAATCTTAACGAGTGTGATGCAGGGTGAAGGATGATATCCTGGAAAGAGGGCTCAACTCTCGCTACCTCATTAAAAAGGTGCTCGGTTACTACCCTCCGTGGCAGGGTTTCGGTGTCACCGATTCTTTGAGCGAAAAAGGCTACCTCCTCTTCTCCGTTGCACCCCCCGCCGGCATCTCTCTCTCCCTTGAAGATATCATGATGAGAGACTTCCTCTTTGCAAAGGCAGGAGGAGTTTTCTCGCAGACGATATCGATGCAAAAGAATAACGGGGGCATCACATTCCTCCTTCCGTATGCAGATCTGATTCCACTCACGAAAGCCCTCCCGTCGATGAAACCAAAAAAGATCCACGAAATAATGAAAAACCTCGTATTGCAAATCTTCATCAGACACCGCATGGGACTCTTTTTTCACAACCTCACACCCGAATCTCTCGTTATTGCGAACGGGTCACTGCACATCCTCCCCACTGCATACCTGATTCCCGGCGAGGTGTATCACTTTATATCAGAAGCTCATCAGGCTGCTGTAAGTTGCGACGAGCCTCTCCACAAAGATCTCAAAGACCTCGGTGAAATTCTTGAAATCTTTTCAAGATACACCAATTCGGAAGAATCGTCGACGCTTCAATCACTCTCTCGCAGATTATGCTCGGTCGGTTCAGGCACGAGGAGCGATGAACTCTACGAGCTCGTCGAAGAGATCGGTTCCCTTCTCGAAACACCGGAACTCAAATCATTCTCATTCGTTTCGAGGAAACTGCCGTACAGCCTTCCCACCATTACGCTGAGGGCCTTGAAGCAGGCGGCTATCAAGGCGAAACATGGTGAACGGCAACTCTTTATCGTCAAAGGAAAAAGCGGCGAGGGTAAAACTCGTTTTCTGAAAGTTGTTGCTGAGAAGTTGACCCGGGAATGGGGCTTTCAGAGAGGAATGATCCTCACCGATCAAAGCATGTTCCAGACCGCAGAAACGAGAGAGCTGCACGATGAGTGTGACTTTGTCATCGTCGATGATCACTCCCAGGAAAAACTTCTCAGTTGTCACATCATAGATCGATTGTACCAGGACCTCGAGCAATGCAAACTCGCAGTCGTAGCGGTGAGCGATGAATCACCGGACTATTTCATCAACGCACTCCACGAGCAGGGGAAAAAAGATATCAATATCCTCGACATTTCCCTTCCCGTTGTGAGCAGCACCGAGAAAAAACGGATCATTTCGCAGAATATTCCGAAGTGGCTGGATAAATCATTCCTCAAAGCATTCAACACAAAGCGCTCCCTATCTTTCATGAACTTTGATTTGAACGCGGTGTTGCTCGATGATACGCAGCATATGATCCGAGAGGGTAAGTCGTTCCTCGACACCCTTTCTACGGAGGAGCGATCTGTGCTCAACTTCATGGCTATATTCAAATTTGAAGTTCCCCTCTCATTCCTCCAGAACATCTATTCGACAGAAGAAGACAGTATATACACCACGCTGCAGCGGCTGCGTGCGAAGAACCTCATCGATACGCGAGTACAGACATCGAGTCTGGCAAATGATGAACTGTGCCTCGTATATAGCCTTTCTGGCAGGAGCCTATCAAAGAAGATCCTCGAAACGATCCCAGCCAAACGGAAGAGGCAGATACACAAGAATATCGCGCTGATCCTGAAAGAGATTAAGAGAGCTTCTTCTCTCTTCATTTTTTACCACCTCGCCAAAGGTGGACGGACGGTTGAAGCAGCGATCAAAGGCTACGATCTTTTCCAGTCACTCTTGAAAAGCAAAAAAATGAGTGCGATTAATTGTTTCAATGAGAGTTATCTGAACGAGAAGCTGGACAGACACCTTCCACCCGAGATGCGATTCAAGCTCCTCCTCGAGCTCGGGAACTACTTCTCCCTGGTTGGAAGCATCGGAAAAGCGGAGACGTTCTACCGTCGGTGCAGAGAGGAAACGAACAAGGAGGAAAAGATCCAGGAGTTCAGAGGGCTGGCTGTCGAAGCGGTGAGGCGTGAATGTGAAATTCTGGAAAAGAAGGGTGAGTTCCTCAAAGCGGAGAAGCTTCTCTTGAAGGCGCTTCGTTCCCACGGCGAGCATCTCCTATCTCATGAACGAGCGAAGTTATACAACGACCTCGCCTGGATCCATTACCGGCTCGGTTTATTCGACAAGTCTTGGGAAAACTGCCTCCTCGTCCACAGGCTAATCGAGATCGCCCAGTCCTACAACCTGATGGGAGCTATCAACTGGAACAGGAGCAAATATGACGAAGCGGTCCTCTGCCATAAGAGATGTCTCACCATCCGCGAGGATTGCAATGACGAGATCGGCATCGCCGCCAGTTACAACAACCTCGGTCTGGTTTACCGGTCGATGGGACAACTCAAGGATGCACTGGAGTGCTTTAAGAGAAGCATGGAAACAAAGATGAGACACAATAACTTACCTGGCATGGCAGCGGCACACCTGAATCTGGCGCTCGCTTACCTCGACATGGACAAGCTCAAAGAGGCTGAGAAGAACTGCATGATAGCGACGAAGCTTGGTGAAGACATCGGCAACCAGCAGCTCCTCGCCGAAGCGTGCGGTACATTGGGAGAGATCCACTTTCTACAGGGTAACTTCGAAAAGGCTAGGAACTACTATTTCCGTGATCTCCACCTCTGCAACACGACAAGATCGCAGCGAGAGAAGGCTGTCGCACTGCGGCGGCTCGGAGAGCTGAGCCTGGCTGAAGAAAAGATGACAGAGACCATGACACTCCTGCAGCAGGCAAAGACACTCAATCAGAAAATCGGTTCTCGTCTCGAAACGACCCTTCTCAACGTGCTGGAAGGAAGATTACTCCTGGTCGAAGGGAATCGAGAGGAGGGAAGGAGAATACTCGAAGGTTGCGGTCTCGAACTTTCTTTACTCGGTAGGAAAAACAAAGCCGCTGCCATCACTGCTGAGATCGGTAATATGTATATGGAGGAAGGGAACGAACCGCTCTCGAGGGAATTCCTCCTTCGTGCGATATCACTCGTCGGTGATGGTGAAAACATACCTCATCAGGTCAACCAGCTCCTCGAAACGCTCGATCGGAAATCACACCTCTCACTCGACCAGATCCAATCAGACTCAGAACGATTCAAAACGCTCTGCAGGGTCATTTCCCTCATCCGCACGACGCAGGATCCCGATAAGTTCTATCGGACAATCACCGAGACGGCGAAGGAGATAACCGGGATGGAGCGGGCTGCACTCATTCTAAGAAATGACGGGAATGATACCTGCCGAATCCTCGCAGATAGTGGCACGTTCGGCACCGGTGGAGTTCTCACCGATAAAGACATCATAGCGGCGAGGACACGTATACCCGGCTGCAAGGCAAGCGAGGAATTTCTCGAGCAACACCCAGGCATTATATGCATCCCTCTTTGGATCCGGGGTGAAGTGACAGGTTTTCTCTATATGGATTCAGCGATACGGACACCAAGTATCTCCGATAAAGACCGCAGCTTCCTCGTCGCTTTCAGTCAACAGGTGGCCCTTGGTCTCGAGAAGATCTTCCTGTCGGAAAAGATCAGTCACATGGAGAAGCCGAAATCTATCGCAAGGCCGGTGATAGTCCGATCGAAGGGTCGAATCACATTCACAGACATTATCGGAACCTCCCTGGCCATGAAGCACATCTTCGAGCTGATTGAAGGCATCAAAGAAATGGACACCACCGTTCTCCTCACCGGCGAGAACGGAACGGGAAAAGATCTCATCGCTAAGGCGATTCATTCCAACGGACAGCGGTCCGATAAACCTTTCGTCTCGCTGAACTGTGCCGCGATTCCGAAGGAGCTGCTTGAGAGCGAGCTGTTCGGCCACGAGAGAGGTGCATTCACCGGGGCCCATCGCCAGCGGATAGGCCACTTCGAATCTGCAAACGGAGGTACCATATTCCTCAACGAGATCGGTGACATGCCCCTATCGCTCCAGCCCAAGCTCCTCCGGGTGCTCGAGGAGCAAAAGTTCTACAGGGTAGGAGGCACAAGAGAGATCACCACCGACGTCAGGATCATCACCGCTACCAACCAAGATCTGCTCAACCTCATCAAGGAAGGACAATTCAGGGAGGATCTGTACTACAGGATAAATATCTTCCCGATACGCATTCCAGCACTGAGGGAGAGAAAAGAAGACATCGAATCGCTCTGCCATCATTTCCTTGCCACATACTGCCGCCTTTATAATATTACGAAAAAGAAAGTATCCCCGGAAGCCATGACCTACCTGATCGACTACGACTGGCCGGGGAATGTGAGGGAACTTGAAAACACCATAAATAGGATGATCATCATATCCAAAAAAGACACCATCTTGACCGAGGATCTCCCGGAAGATATCGTAAAGCGCCCGGAGACCGTACAAGAAACGGTGAGAACGACGCTGGAAGAGACGATCGAATCCATGCTCAATAGTCTCGAGCTATCCAAAAGCGATCCCATCCTGCCAAAAGTCGAGTACTTGGTTATTCGGAAAACGGTGGACAGGGTGAGAGACAAGACAAAGGCGGCAGCCTTGCTTGGTATTTCCAAGCCCACACTGTATAACAAGCTCAAGAACTATGAAAAGAACCGCAGGTAAACAAAGCTTTTTATTTTTGAGGGCGGCCCTGGTACTCTTTATCGCGCTGCTGGCTGTCTACATTCCACTCAAAATCCACATTGCACGATCCGATGTCAGAGAAAGCAGCTCGCTCGATAGACAATCCTTGAGCATCTTCGTGACGAACGAGCTCAACGGATACCGCGAGCCGTGTGGATGAGATAAGAGCGAGCAGTCCGGGATGGCCCGGTGGGCTACCCTCATAGAACAACGGCGCCGCGAGAAATCTGTTTTGCTCTTTGATACGGGGGATTTCTGCCAGATCAGAAGGACAACGCACCAGGATATTAAGGACCGTCTCTTCTTCGAAGGGATGAAACTCCTCGGCTACGATGCAGTCGCCATCGGTGAACGCGAGATTAAATTCGGACGGAAGAAACTTCACAAATTTGCAAAACAATACAAGCTCTCTCTCATATCCTCCAACATCATCGATCGGATGACCGGTAAACTCATAGCTAAGCCTTTCGTTATCAAAGACATCGGAGGAAAGCGTTCCCTCTTCGGCAGAAAGGGTGGCCTCAAGATAGGTGTATTCAGTGTGATTCTGCCCGGCTTTGTCCTTTCCGTCGACAGCAAGGCGATCGATTACTACAATGTTCTCGATCCCAAAATAGCCGCACTCGAAGCCGTCACGACGTTACGCTCGAAGGGATGTGACCTCGTGATCGCTATCAGCCACCAAGGCTGGAAAAAGAGTCTCGACCTCGCGCACGATGTCCCTGGTATCGATATCGTGATCAACAGCCACAGAAGTCACAGACGCACGTTTCGTGAAAGGATCGCTCATACACTGGTCGTCGACATCGGTGAGAACAAAACCTCTTTTACCGAGATCGAGATCGCGTTCAAGGGTGATTCGCTCATCACAAATGCAACAGACGTCGGGAAGATCTTACTGGAATCCGAGGATCACCCCGAGCTCATCAAACTCGAAAGAATTTATAAAAGAGAAACAAGGGCGAGAGGCCTGAAATCCATAAGGAAATTTTCTAATATCCTGTAAGCGGCAACAGTGATGGAGGCGGTCCAATCGCAAGGGTTCCACAATCGTTCACCTGAACAGTAAACAAACGGAAGCGAGGAGGAATACATATTGCGGCTACACACTGTTGCACGGTACATGGACGATACGTTGAATATTGCGGGTTTCGGGCAGGACTCTTCCCTGAACGGTCTCCAGGTTGAAGGATCAAAAAATGTTACGAAAATTGCCCTCGCAGTGGATGCGAGCGATCGCTCGATACGCAGAGCCGCACGAGCGGGAGCCGATCTGCTCACCGTCCATCACGGCCTGTTCTGGGGCGAAGCAAAACCGATCACGGGAGTGACTGCCGCCAGAATCAGGCTCCTTATGGAAAACGGCATATCCCTCTATGCCGCCCACCTCCCCCTTGACTGTCATCCTGAGATTGGAAACAACGCTGCGTTGGCACGTTTATTGGAGCTAGAAAAGCCAGTTCCTTTCGGAATCCATCGCGGCGTGAAAATCGGTCTCAGAGGTACCCTTGCCCGTCATATCTCTCCCCAGCACCTCGCAAGAAAAATAAGAAATTTCTTACAAAGTGAGGTTAAAATATTCCCATTCGGTCCACCCAGAATCAGGAAAATCGGAATCGTTTCTGGAGGAGGTGCATTTCTCGCCCCGGATGCAGCCGATGCAGGATGCGATGCCCTCCTGACGGGTGAACCCTCCCACACGGCTTATCACATCGCGCGCGAGTCCAAGTTGAATCTGATCTGCGCAGGACACTATGCGACCGAAACGTTGGGTCTCCGCTCCCTGGGTACCCTCCTCCGCCGTGAGCTCGGCTTGCCTGTGAAATTCATTGACGTGCCGACGGGGCTTTAAAACGGGAATCATGCTTGAAGTTACTGCGTAAAAACGTTCATACGAGAGAAGCGATCAGATTATGCCGGTTCGATCCAACGTGCTTCTGTTCACTGGCGGAATCTGGGTAATTGATTTTTTAAGTTTTATTTCTTAATAACCTCAACTATAATATACGTAACCTGTACAACGGAATGTTAAACAGCCGGCACACAGAAGGGAGGACATTCTCATGAAAAAGGGATTTGTTTTATTACTCATCTTCGTAGCTCAAACGATTTTCATATCAACGCTCGTTCAAGCCGAACCCCCTGCAGCTATTTTACTTTCTTGCCGAGGAGATGTAATCGTTATCAAGAGTAGCGGAGAAACTGTCAAAGGCACTTTCGGCTTGTCGCTGGAAGAGGGTGATGAGATCCGCACCGGAAAGGATTCAGAAGCAGAGATCCATTTCGAAAACGGCAGCTGGGTACACATCGGTGCTGGCAGCAGCATGCACGTAAAGGGTTCCAGGATGACGAAACCAGCTCCAGGTATAAAAGAAGATGAGAAGAGCTTTGAGCGAGTTCGCAACTTTCTTAAGCTGAAGGGCTCCGAAGGGACAAGCACGCTCGCTATGCTTCGCTCCGTCGAGAAGAGCACCGACCTGAAGGTCAAATCGCCCTGCCAGTCGAAGATTCGCGAAGCCCACCCCAAATTTCACTGGGATGTCTCGGATTCCTCCACAGAGCTCCGCCTCACCGTGTACAACGAAGAAGGTATTCTCTGGAAGAAAAAGGTAAAAGGCATAACGAGTCTACCCTACCCCTCCGATGCACCTGATCTTGCTCCCGGTACTACCTACTCGTGGACATTGGAAACAACGGACCCATTACAGTTTCCCCCGCTCAGAAGTCAGGCCGCCTTCTTCGAGATTCTCACGCCGGAGGAGGTTGCACAGCTGAAAACCGAACTGAGCCAGATTACCCGGGAAAAGATTGCGAGCAAGTCCGCCTACTACCTGGCACGTGCGAGCCTGTTCTTCGGATACGGCCTCTTGGAAGAAGCGATTCATGAAACCAAGCAGGCGCTCGACGCCGACCCCGAAAACGCTACACTGCATTCCATCCTGGCACGGCTCTACTCTCAAGCAGGTCGTACCAAAGAGGCTCTTGGGGAGTACAATCAGCTACTCGAACAGCGCTGATTAATCCCACCCCGAGCATCATTGAGAATTACGTGATGGAAAGAAGAAATATTGCAGGATATGAGATCCGGGACACGATCGGCGAAGGTGGTATGGGAATCGTATACCGCGCCTGGGATCCAACCCTCAGCAGGGCACTGGCCGTTAAAGTAATTCGCCGTGAAAACCTTGGACCTCAGGGTAAGGAACGATTCCTCCGAGAGGCACGGGCCTGCTCCAGCATCAACCACGCCAATATCGTCACCGTTTATGCGGCTGGGGAAGAAGACGGCTGTCTCTACCTGGCTATGGAATTCCTCGATGGTCAGACTCTCCGTGAAATCATTGATCAAGGGCCTATCCCATGGGAACAGGCTCTCAAGTGGTTGATCGATATCCTGGATGCCCTTGACCGACTTCACCAGGAAGGAATCGTCCACAGGGATCTGAAACCGGAGAACATCATGGTCACTACTGACGGGGTGGTCAAATTGATGGACTTCGGTATAGCTCGCATCACGACGGTCGAGACGATTACCATGGAGCAGTCGACCCTCGGAACGGTCTTTTACATGTCCCCCGAGCAAGTTGCAGGAAAAAAGGTCGA
>SMTZ1_10001662_pt1 | contig 22431 bp, 18 predicted proteins | sample DeeMarSWOR136_30_FD_25667 | JGI IMG/M metagenome (IMG submission 25667) | reverse complement strand
ACATCATCTGAAATGATTATAACAGGTTTCCTATTAGGATCATAAGGAATATATGTTGGTGATGGGGGTTTCTTCTTAGCCATGATTTTCACCTAATAGTTCATACTATCTTAAGTAGTATTTATTAATTTTTAAGGATATTTTTTAGTGGGAGCTGTAACCCTTGGGTGCTATGTCTAACCCCGACTAAAATCAACAGACATAAAACTATGATTTTTACTAGTAGATATGAGTCCGAATCTCCATCCCTTCTTCTAATATTACTCAATATCTTTATTTGCTTGAAAAAGATTAAGCCAAGATATAACAAGTTTTTTCCTTATTTTTTGGGTAGTAAACCGGATTTTTTTTCTGAATCCCTTCGGTGGCTTGCCAGTTCCTTTTTTCTCCTATTAAACGGCCTCAAAAATGCAATATCATAAAAGGACTTTGGATCCCTTTTTTAAATGGCAAAAATCAATGATTTCTGCTGTAAAAGTTTATTTTTTTATTCTAAGCTCTTTGAATGGTTATAACTATTTTTTATAAAAGGAATTATTTTATTTAGATCAGTTGCTTCGTCAATAGGTATTTGTGGCCACCCCTTCATTGTTCTTGTTGCTGCTTGGAAGGGTTTAATCATAAATTCTTTTGATAATTTCATTTTGTCTTGTTCACTGGCCTTGGTGATAACCACACCGTCTGTCACCAAAAATGCAAATAATTTTTTTTTTATATTTGTAACAAGGACAACCGTACATTTTTTTAGTATTAACATCAGGCCAATCAAGAACTTCTTTTTCTATTTTCAATCTGATATTTTGCATTTTTTCTTCATTATAATATTTCATGTTAACATGCTATTAGAATTTGGTATAAAAATAATATGTTAAAAAGTTATAATTAAAGCAAAGGATGGAAGGAAATATTGAATCAGTTTTAATGGTTACAATACTGGTTTTGTTATTTTGTTACATTATATTTTCTAGATGCATATAAAAATCCAAAGCATATTCCTTCATGAGGTTTACTTTTTTGATGATGAATAGCATGTGCATTCAATACTCTTTTCATGTATTTACTTTTTGGGCGATATTTAATCTTTATTCTCCTGTGGAAGAAAGTATCATGAACCAGAAAGTAACCAATTCCATAGAAGGCTACACCTATTCCTAGTGGTAATCTAACATCAATACCATTTAGAAAACCTGTTAGAATAAGAATGAAAGATAATAGGCTAAAAAAAACTCCAAATATATCATTTTTCTCAAATCTACCCTTTGATGCCCTATGATGATCCTCATGGAAATACCAACCAAAACCATGCATTACATATTTATGCAAAAACCAAGCTAACCCTTCCATTAAAATGAATGTTCCTATTATAGTTAATGAATATAATGCAACTAAATATACCTCCGCCATCTTTTAAACACCTCAAAATTTTTTAATATTCTAATTCAGGATTAATTTTTGGATTTATGTTCAATATAGGTCTGCATTTATTGGTTGATCTTGGATCTATTATATTCATAATTGTTGTGGAGAGTATCTTTGAAATTTGAGGTTTCACCTTCGCTTTATAGATAATAAATGGATTATTGTAAATTTGTTTAGCTGTCCAATTATACATTTCTGAAGCTGTTTTAACTGGAATTAAATATCTTTTTGGTATAAATTTAAATCCTTCTTCTGCCTCATGTTGCCATTCGCAATAGTATTTTAGTTGATTATGAATAAAAGCTGTATACTTTTCAGGAATTTCTTTTACAAAATCATAATCCAAACTTTTAATGCCGTACTTTTTTATCTCATTTTGAGGCATATAAGTCCGACCTAATTTAATATCGTCATTAATGTCTCTTATGAAATTTATGTACTGCATTGATCTTCCAAGAAATTTTGCATAATGGTAGGCATCTTCATTTAAATTCATGATTTTAGCCATGAATAGACCAATAACTTCAGCAGAGCCGTACATATAATTGATTATTTCATCAATTGTTTCATATTTTGATTTAATAATATCTGATTCCATGGAAGCAAGAAATGATTCAGTCCATTCTTCATCAAATTTCTTTTTATTGGATAATTCCACAAATGAATCGATTATAATATCATCTGTTTTCTTTCCATTGATAGCTTTTTCATATTTCTCTTTAAAATTATAGAAACCATTTACATCCTGAGGGATTGAGTCAACATAATTATCTGCTTTTCTAACAAAACCATATAATGCAAATACATCTTTTTTCATGTAGGATGGAAAAAATATGCTACTGTAGAAATATGTTTTACTACCCTGCTTGAAAACAGAAAATAATGTTTTATTAATCATAAAACCTACCCTAATAAAATCATTATAACTAATCTGGTATCAACACTTCATCAATAACGTGAATAACTCCATTTAAACATTCAATATCTGTTGTAATCACTGATGCTTTGTCAATTTTTACTCCATTTTTTGAATATATGTGCAATTCCTTACCATTTACTGTTTTTGCAGTCTTTTCTTTAACAACTTGTTTGGCCATTACTTTATTTGAGATCACATGGTATGTTAAGATCTCAGTCAGTCTTTCTTTATCATTTAGTATGTCCTCTAAAGTTTTCGATTTAATTTTTGCAAATGCTTCATCAGTTGGTGCAAATATTGTAAAAGGGCCGTCATTGCTTAAAGTGTCAACTAAGCCTGCTTCTTGAACGGCCTTAATCAATATCCTAAAGTTTCCCGCTTCAATTGCTGTTTCTACAAGATTTTTCATATTAATACCTTCATTAAATATTTATTATCTTTATCATTATAAACATAGTTTCAAATTGATTATAATCATAGTTATATTATGGTTATAAATAAAGAAAAAGAAATTATGTTTCTATGGGATAGCCTGCGTTTTTCCAGGCTGCATAATTTCCTTCTAGACGATAGACATTTTCAAAACCTGCATTAACCATTGTTTGAGCACTATCTGTTGATGGTGGATCAGTATGACAATATACTAAATATGTCCAAGTTGGGTCAAGCTCAGGGATCATGCTTGTTAATGTTCCATCAGCCCAAACATAATTCACTGCTCCTGGAAGATGACCAAGACTGTAGATGTCTAATCCTACAACATCTATTATCAATTCGAACTCATTATTTTGCCATCTTTCATAAGCTTCAGCTGGTTTGATATCCATATACGTATCTCTGAACATAATTACAAAAATTCCAAGAAGAATTGCTCTTTGTTGTGTTCTAACAGATATTCCGTTAACCTCAGCGGATGCATTCATATAGATATTTCCAAGCCCAATAGGACCATTCAAATCTGCATTGAGTGGTCTGAAATTCAATGTCACCTTTTCACCAGGTGCAATGTCTTCAATAATGTTTTCTTGTAATTTCTCATTAATAAATATGCCAGTTCCAGTTATGGCTGCCTTATATCTAAAACTCCATTTAATATCATATAAAGTAGTTGCACCATTGTTTTCAATGTCTAGATTTACACCAAAAAATCCTGGTGCTTTATATAATACCAAATTCAAGTCCTCTTCCAAATTTGATTTTTCTACTTCTTTGGTTTTTATATTCGGATCATTTGCTCCCAACACTGATATTACGGGTATGACAAGCATTAGAAAAACAAATGCTCCAATTATTTTTTTCTTCATTTTTTTGCCTCCAATATTTTTATCTAACATAATTTTTAGCCTATATAGTCAAAACTTCAAAACAAATTTAAAACGAATTTAAAACATATTTAAGATGGGATGCTAGGGGTAATATTAAACATTGGGGATTCAAAGAGGAGCGGGAAGGATGGGATGCAATCTAAAAATGTACCCCCAATGTTCTTTATTATCTGGATAAAGGATGAGTGATAATTCTTTTTGAATCTGGATTTTATTATTGTAAAATACGTTTTACCACGTCAGAATAGTAAATTGATTGGTTTTGATATCACTTTGACTTAAAAACACCTTTAAAAAAGGTTTTAAAGCAATTTTAAATATTAATCTATGCAGATTTTCTTTTATGAAGTAACCTTTTACCTTTATCTGTTACAAAAATGGCTCTTATTTTACCTTGTTTTTTTGTTAATATCAAACTTTTTGTTTCTAATGAACTAATTCGTGAAGCAGTTGTCACATATGTTATATCAAATCTTTTCATTATCTTTTTAACAGATACAATTGCATTACTATTATTTTGTTCGTATATGAATTTTAAAATATCATAAACGTCATCTTCAATTATTAAATCTTCAATTTTTTGACTGGGCAAAACTAATAACTCGTTTTCAATAAGTGCCATTTGATTGCTATCAATTGTTGATGGATCGATTCTGATAAAAAGTATTGCTTTATTTTTTGCAATAATGTCATTAATATCATACAGTATTTTAATGAATTCATCAAAAGAAAATCTTGATATTATATAATGAATTCCATCTAATAGAATCACAGAGTTTTTATTCTTTTTTGAAAATTCTCTGATTTTATTAATTAGTTTTTCGGGAGTTGAAATATTAATTATTCCTTTTGTTTCTTCTTTTGTTAGTAACACTATTTCTAAATTCTTTGATTTTGGTATCTGTATTTTTATTTGATCAGGGTTTCCACGTGTTATGATGAGTCCTTTAAACTCATTTATTGTTAAATCGGTTATTAGATCAATTGCTGATGAGTTATTTTTATCAGATATTAAATAGCTGTTTCCTCCCAATAATTTTTTATGTAGTTCTATTTCTTTTGTTATATCTTTTCCAATAAATAACACACCGACACATTCAAAGTTATTACTTTCAATATCTGTTCCTGAAAATCTTATCACTCTTTTTTCATTATCTTTTGTTTTTAAAATAATGTCAAAATATTCATCTGTTTTTTTGCTGCAAAATACTTTTATTTTATCTTCAATATTATCTGGATTTTCAAAAACCTCAAGTTTTTTTACACTTCTATTTAAAACCTCAATTTGTTTATACCCTGTAATTTTTTCAGCTGTTTTATTCCATATTGAAACTCTATTAGTCATATCAAATGATATGATTAACTCAGATGCACTATCTATAACATCGCGAAGGTTTTGTTTTGTTCTTTGAGAATATTCCTCTGCTTTTTTTCTTTCACTTATTTCCTCTTTTAATTTTTCATTACTTTTTTCTAAATCTTGTGTTCTTTCTTTTATTAGATCTTCTAAATTATTGTTTAAATCTTGCAACTCTTTTTCTTTTTCCTTTAAATCTGTTATATCAAAAACTATACCTTTTACTGTTAAAGGTTTTCCTTTTTCATCTTTTTCTACAACTGATCCTCGGTCATGAAACCATTTATATTTCCCTTTTTTTGTTTTAATCCTATAGTCAACTTCATATAAGCTCTTTTTTCCTTCTAGATGATCTTTCATTGCTTTCATGGTTTTATCATGATCATCTGGATGAACTAACTCTGTAAAAGCGGTGTAATCGACATTAGTAAATTCTTTCATTGTGTATCCTAGCATTTTTACCTTGTTTTCATTAAAAATTACGTTACCGGTTTTAACATCCATCTCCCACCAAGCTAGGTTTCCTGCGGATAGACATAAATCTAATCTTTCTTTGGATATATTATTTTTTAATTCTCCATTTTGATTCATTCTTAATTTTAACCTCCTTTTTTTATGATGTCTGAAAGGATTTGGGATGATATAATTACCATAGGAACACCTATTCCTGGATGATTATATTGACCTGTGTAATACAGGTTTTTTACTTTTTTGCTTTCATGTTTTGGTCTAAAAATTGCGGTTTGTTTGAGAGTATGAGCAAGACCAAGAGCAGTCCCTTTGTAGGCATTAAATCTGTTGCTAAAATCATTATGTGCAAAAATACGTTTTACAACAATGTGATCTCTAATGTTTTCACCTGTAAGCATTTCCATGTGTTTAATTGTTTTATCAAAATACTCCTCTCGTATTTTGTCATTATCTTTAATACCAGGTGCAACTGGTATTAAAACAAATACGTTTTCTCCACCTTTTATTGCAGTTGATTTATCTGTTTTTGAAATACAAGAAACATAATATGAAAATTCTTTAGGCCATTTTGGTTCTTTAAAAATATCGTCAAAATGATTAACCCAATTAGGATGAAAATACAAATTATGATGAATAAAATGCTTAATTGTTTTATCAAGACCAAGATACAAAAGATATGCTGATGGTGCGATTTTTCTTTTATCCCAGTATTTTTCTGAGTAACTCCTATTTTTCTTATCAAGAAGGTTCATTTCAGCCCAGGCATAATCAGCATTAACAACAACAAGATCTGCATCATAAGTTTTTTTGGATGTTTTTACACCAACAGTTACGCCATCTTTTACAAGTATTTTTTCAACAAGTTCATTAAAAATAAATTTTACGCCTTGCTCTTGTGCAATTTTTTGCATAGCTTCTACAAGCTTACCCATACCTTTTTTAGGAAACCAAACACCCATATTGAAATCAACATGAGACATAAGAGAATAAAGTGCAGGGCTATCATATGGGCTTCCACCTAGAAAAACAATAGTGTATTCCAAAATCTTTCTAATTTTTTCACTTTTAAAAAACCTCTGTGCAAAACCATCGAGTTTTTGAAACATATGAAGCTTTGTTCCTTCAACAATAAGCTTTGGTTTGAAAAAATCAGTAAGATGTTTGTAATCCTTATAAATAAAATCTTTCATAGCAATATCATATTCATATTTGCTGAGTTTTAGATACTCTTTCATTTTTTCTTTTGCACCAGGCTCTATTTTTTCGAAAAGATCAAGGTTTTTTTTAATATCTGTAGAGATGTCGACAAAATCGTCTTTGTCAAAAAATACTCGGTAGGATGGATCAAGTCTTACAAGATCCATATATTCTTCTGGTTTTTTTCCAAATTCTGCAAAATATTTTTCAAAAACGTCAGGCATGAGATACCATGAGGGTCCCATATCAAAGGTAAATCCATCTTTTTTCCAAACCGATGCACGTCCACCGGGTTGCTCATTTTTTTCAATAACCGTAACGTTATTTCCATCACGAGCAAGCAGTGCTGCTGCTGCAAGGCCGCCAAATCCAGAACCTACTACAATTACTTTTTTCTCCCCCATTGTAACTGCCTCTTTTTTTATTGTATCAATTTTCTTTTTTAATGTTTTCTCCTCCAACCCATCTTTTTCTGAAATATAAGTATACCATCAAATAAAAAGATAGCATTCCGAAGTTGTAAAAGAAATCTTCAAAAGGAATTGTAAAAAATCTACCATTCCAAGCACCATGTCCACCCCAGATAGCATTTGGGTTGTAAATAACTACTATAAGTGATGTAAGTAGGTAATTAAAAATTATAAAAGGGATAAACGACAAAATAATATAAAACCAGTAATTTCTTGATTTTAACATATTTGGTGAAAGTATTGGTGCTAGAATAAAAAATAATGCACATGAAAACATTGCAAGAATTGTATAATCTTGATTTCTAAAAATAATGCCTAGGATAATAAATATACTTGCGATTGCTAGATAAAAATATTTGTTAAAAGGAATTTTTTTATCTTTAACGAAATAAACAAGGTTTTCATATATAAAAATACAAGCAAAGGGTACCAAAATGAAAAATAATATTTCTTCTATCGGAAGGCCCATCTCTTTTGTTGGAAAATATAATCCTGATAAAAATTTTTCATTAAAACTCCAATCTCTTCGGTATGTTACTATTATATCCCATATAATATACGCTGTTCCAACAATTAGAATGGATGCTGCTAGTGGTTTAAAAAATTTGTAATATTTAAATTTCCATTTAAATGAAAAAATTAGAGGAAATAGTAGTATCAAAATGTCAATTAGTAAATAATTCATTTGAAACATTTTTATGGCAAAGATATGGGGGATAATCTATTTTAATATGATTATTCAAAGGGTTATAATTACATTTCGTTTGAGAGGGACTCTTGTGAGTCGCCATTCATAAAGTTGAAATCATTTCTTGAAACCGTGTCACTGCCCCTCATTGAATAAAATTTATATAGATAGATATATTATGAAGAAATTGATAGTTTAAGGAGGTTTTGAAAAAATGAAACACCCTATAGTTGTTGTAAGCTGGAGTGTTGTACTTCTTATATCGTTTGGCATTGGTACCATTCCTGCGCTCAGCCAGAGTAATATGAAGCCTTTTCCACAATCTAGTTTATTAGAAGATGAACCGCCTATAATTCAAATCGTTAACCCCACTGAGGGATATTTTCATTTCTCCGGTATAAAACTGTTCCCGACCCCTCTGAACCTAGTGGGGGATACCATGGGATTTGGTGGATTCCGGCTTCGTCCTGTCCAAGTTAACGTCACCGACGATATCGATGCACCAGAAGAGATTCAGGTGTATATGTATGTTTATGAGAACGAACAGGGTAACATGACGTACAATAGTGATAATGGGCTTTATGAAAGGAAATGGATTGGTCCGGACCTCGGGACTTTTACTATGAATATCTCAGCTCAAGACAGTAGTGAGAACATTGCGTATAAAGAGATGGTAGTCTGGTACTTTTGTTTTATCCCTGAATAGGACTACACCCAACCGTTTTTAATTAGACACGTGGTTTGCCAACTAACCAAGATATTTTTTTTATTTATTATCAGAAAACACTCAGGTCACTGCTTTCCCACTACTTATATCTCTTAATGTTACATTTGTTCTGATAATCCTACCATGATAATATTTAAATATTTTTTAATCATTCTCTTATTAAATCATATATTACGGGAGGAATAGCTTCTTATTCAATAAGGATGAGAATCCTAAGTTGTAGTAATAACATGTTATGGAAAAAGTATCTTGTTAAGGGGGAAAAAAGAACATGAAATCGAAGCTAATAGGATTGTGTATTTGTATGCTGTTGATCTTAATCGTTGTTCCAATAGTAAAGCCTTTCCACCCGCCACCTACAAAATCACTCATGAAGTTTGTAGATGCGATTACTTTCAGTCAGATTGATTTTTACTTTGATAATGAGAGTTTTAAAAATTCAGATTGGGGGCGTATTCAAGTTGATATTGAACAACTAACGCGGCAATATGGTGAAGGATTTCTTAATATTTATACTGATGCTGGATGGGTTGTGCGAAACGAGTTTATCAATCCTAATGGTATAGTGAATTATCTTTCGATGGACTTTGATTTAGGTGTTGAACCAGGAACTAATGTTCAATCACTTTCCGCTTATATTGAATTTACACCTGAACCGTTTATTATATTTCAAGATGGTAACCGCTCTGAATATGAAGTGCGAGATACTGATTTTTCTGCTGCGGGGGTAGGAGATTATTTTGGTTTCCCTGTTCATATGTACGATCCTGTTCCTTTTGAACCGCAGGGAAAAACCTATGATTTTACGAAACCAATCGAAAGTTTCAATGAAAATGTACAATGTGCTCATATGCAGTGTTTTCCAATGGCGATTGCTAATAGCCTTCAGTATCTAGAAGATCGACACCCAACACGCTTTGTTATTCCACATGATCATGTAATCGGTTTAAAGGGAGATGATTCCTTGGTAGGTCAATTAGACACTTATGTTGACAGAGATGTTGATAACAGATCACATGGACATGGGGTTTGGTTTGAACCAATGATGGAAGCTAAATTTGAGTATTTGGCTGATAATGGACTTGGAAATAAACTCATTCACAAGCATCAAGGGTACGGGTATGGAAAACCAATTAAACCCGGGGATTTCACGTATGCTGGTATTACATCAAAGGATGAAAGTGTTAATGAAAAAGTCACTTTCGCCTGGTTAGAAGACCAACTCCGCGCCTGTGAAGATGTCGAGGTAGTCAAAGATGGACATGCTGTTCGTGTGTACGGATGCGGAAGAGTGAAAGGGAAACCCTATATTAGATATTTAGACGATAGTAATCAAACTTGCACTGATCCAACTGATACGAATGGTTTGCGTTTTGCTCAACTATATGTATCAGATATTGATTCCGATGGTATGATGAACTGGGGTAGTAGTGGCGATGAAATTTGGTGGGCTATGGCTGAATCAGTGAAAATGATGTGGTGGGAATTCGAACCCATTTTTTTTGGATGGGATATAAGAATAAAAATCCTCAATGATGGTGATCCGCCTATTTACAATCTGTCATATAAGATTGAGTTGGAAGGGTGGGTTTTCAAAGGAAAAATAACTGAAGGAGTAATAGACCTTAAACCGCATTCAGAAGAAGAAATTGTTGTGAATGTTTTTGGGATAGGTCCTGTCTCAATAATAGCTTCCACCGAAGAGGATACAGCGAATGGGCAGTGTTTCTTATTCGGTCCTTTTGTCTTATTCCTCACGGGAGCAGGAGAAGAATAAATTGATTAAGGAAAAAAAGACCTGTAAAACGACAAGAAATGTCATTAACATTTTTTCTGTTTTTTCATTTTGTTTTCTCACCAAAAAAAACCATCCTTGAAACCGTGTCACTGCGTTCCCCGCCCACCCTCTCTTTGTTTTTGTGTATTTTTATTGGTTCCAAACATTTAAAAGAAATGAACTTATACAATTTGTAACCTAGTAACAGGGGAGGAAAAAAAACCATGAAGAAATTACTGGAATATATTCTGAATGGGATATTAAAATTAAATTTTATGTGGAAATTTATTAAATACTACATCACTTATTTAAGAGTATATGAAAGGAGAGAGGCACAAGATAAGAAAAGGACTAATTAACTTTTTTATCTGTGTATCATTAATTTTCGATATTTTAATACCTGGGACGGGTATTATGATTCATAAAAAAATCTCAATGGAAAATAATCTGGTATTTAATAATCAATTTGTGGTGAATAAGATAAAGTTTAATTGGGGGTTGTTATCAAATGCAATACCTATTAAAAATAGTAAAACAGGGCTGTTATTATCTAATCCAGAATACTATCCCCTTCTTAATCGTAATAATCCTGCAGTTTATGTACGGGGAGGGCATATTGTAGTTAAAGTACAATTTAAATCCCAAGAATTTTATCAAAAATTTTCTAAGGTAAAGATAAAAGCAACAGGTAGTTTTGGAGGGATTCATGAAAAAGAAGTTACATTTTTATTTGATAACTCTTTTTGGACTAAATTTACTACCATAAATCCTATTCCAGATGAGATAAACTCATATATTGCTAGTTGGACATGGATGTATCAAGATCCGTTTACATCTGAATGGAAGAGATTTGATATAACAACTCATACAATTTATGCCATAAATAAAAAACCAGTAACCAGGACAATTTGGCAAGAACTCGTTGAGTGGACTACGGACTGGTGTAAAGGACTTCCAGATGATGATAAACAAATTTCAGATGCTATTCTTCAAGGATTTGTAAAAGATGGTGTTCTTCGATATGGATCATCTCACATGCCCTGTTGTACAACTAGGCAAGTATTAAAAAATGGTAATGGACTTTGTAGTGTCTTGGCATTGGTTTTTAATGATGCCTGTGCCACTCAGGGTGTAAAAGTCGTAAATTTTGGTTATATTGTCTATAGTATTACTGTTAAACGTTGGATGCTTTTTACTTCAAATCCAGGTCTTGGAAATATTGAGCCTGATAAAAATTTTGTTATGGCGGATACCTGGAAAATAGTTAATGAAGTCTATCCATATCCACGTTACTACGGATTTGATAATCCAGTTGATGATGTAGAAGAAGAAAACTTTAGAGCCTATGTATTTAAGGGTCACTGTGTTAATCTGTTAGAATATAATGGAGAGGTATATCTCTATGATCTTTCTTTTGGAATAAGTCCATCAGAAAGTGTTTTTGATGATATGCCTAAACAAGGTAGATATACCTGTGATCATTTTCCTAATTTTAAGCAAAACTATCTTAATATTTTATATCAATATATGATTGGTCCAATCTATTATAGGAATGAATCGGGAACTCTAATTTATGACGCTAATATAAATTTCTGTGTAAATACATCTCTTATTCCAGATTTTTTTGGGGATGAAAGCCAGATTACGTATTATTTTCTATTTTTACCATAATTTTTTTATAATAATTATACTTTTAATAAAATAAAATAATTGAACAAAGCAATCTGCGAGATTGTCAGTTTAAGGAACTTTATTTTTTAATTTTACAGCCAATGAAACAATGTAAATCAAATTATTCTGAATTTAGATTGTTTAAAATATTATCTCTCCGAAGATTCATTTTTCTTTGGGACGCAGAAATGAATTCTAGATAAAAGTTTTTTTAGAAAGATTATGGTAAATATTAATCAATCATCCATAGAAAAATATCCTTAATAATACTATAAATATAACTCGTGAAATCAGGTGGTTGACAATCAGCTTCACTATAAGAATCTCCTTCTCCTTTTAATGATGTTTATGGTATAATGGCTTCGATTCGGAGAAAATTTATGGATATGCTAATAGATGAGTAAAGCGTTTGTTCTTTCGTTGGTATATGTAAGATATAAAAAAGGGAACGATAGTATAGATAAATCTACTAAAGAAAATAGAGAAAATGATTACTGGATAAAACGATTCCGTCAGAAAAGAAACTAGCTTAAGTTAAAAAACGGCATTATGAAACATCGTTTTTGTGATTTCATCCCTTGAAAAATATTCACTAACAACAATATTTCTTCATTCTCATTTACATTATGTTTCTAATCAAATTGAAAATATCAAGGAAAATCATTTTTTGATTTCAAATATCATTAGGGATTTCTACAAAACGAAACGGTAGATATATCATAATATCAAATATAACGTTTAAAATATTGTAAGTTATAAGATTATTGATTTATATTATACAATTTTTAAAATTTATATTAACTATTGATTTTATATAAATAGTAAAACAAAAAAGTATTAAAAATAGAAACTCATATACTGGAGATATGGAGGAATTAATATTATAAAACTAAATATATTAAAATTAATACTAATAATAATGATGCTAACCATGATAATTGATACTTCAAGTATTCCAGCGAACCAAAACCCCATTTCAAATAATAAAACAATAAAGCAAATACGAGTAGCTCTTTTTTCAACAGGCGACGACCTCTATGGTTCAACTCTTGGACTATACTTGACGATATTTAAAGGATATCAGTGGGAATTTGGAAAAGGTTATCAGTGGGAAGTAGGCAATATAACATATAAAATAAACGTAAATTTAATCGAAGATAAAGGCATCATGAATGGAGAATTGGATATAAAGAATTATGATGTACTTATAATTCCTTATATGGAGGCAGAATATTTAGCATTAAATTATTATAAATCAACAATAAAAAATTGGATTTGGAAACATAGATTTGCTAATTTTATAAAAGAAGGAGGCGGATACATTGGTTATTGTGCTTCAGCACTTCTTGTTACCCAATTAAGTAATCGACCTGATACTTTTAATGAAAAAATGTTAAATAAGATGCATATTGACATCACTAAAATAAAATCTTATTGGCAGGCAGGTCTTCCATTTCTTATTCAACTATCTGGCCATCCTGAAAAAATAGGACCGGCTGCTTATCAATGGTTTACTGGGTGGAATGCTAGTAACCCAAGTGATTGGCTTGGTGGTTGTTGTTTAGATTATGTAATCGATAAAAACAATCCAATCTTCGATGATTTTCAGGAAGATACGCGAAGGATACGTTGGTGTGGTGGACCAGCTTTTGTGGTTCCAGATTCAGATACTAATGTAAAGGTTATTGCTTATTATCCAAACCAGGAAATATCGGATAACCAATCAACCCAAGTATATGCATGGAAATACAAAGGTCGTCTTTTTGGTTTTTTTTGGGGCTTCTTTCAATCGATGAAAATGGGTGGAACTCCGAAGGATTGGATTTATTTTACACCATTTAATGCTATTGATTGGAAGAGAACCGATTCTATAATAGAAACACAGTTAGCTAATAAACCATTTATGACACTAGAAACATATCCAAATGAGAACCAAGGGAGAGTAATTTTATGTGGTGGACACCCTGAGGATCCAGTTTGGTGGGGGGGTCATATTGAAGAAGTAAATGACACCAATAAAAATAATCTTTACAATGCTTTAAATCGTTGGGTTAACGTAACACCAGATTATCAAACGCTTGAAGACGAAAACACTTATAACTGGTGGCTTTTACTAAGGCATACAGCTTGGGCTAGTAAAGTCCCAGATAATGATTTACCACCTATTTACGGTTCATCTCAAGTGAGTGATTTATATCCTTTTCAACAACAATCTCCCATTAAGATTATTGGAAATGTTGTAACATCAAGTGGAATCATATTTTTAGATTTATATTATCGATTTTCGATTGATAATGCTACTTGGACTCAATGGAATTTATTCGACACGGTTGAAGGAGGAATTGCTGATAACGAATGGTCATGGATATTTAATGCGCCTAATGGATCCGGTTATTATCAGTTTTACTCTATTCGCAGGGTACAGTCCGAGGACGAATGGCTCTATGAAACTGTTCCACCAGGACCAGATGCAATCGCTCGTATTCTATAGAGGTTAAAAAATTAATGATAAAGAAAATAACAATTCATTCTAATTTTTTTTTATTAAATTATTATTTTATGTACTATTAAGGATTATCGAAGAAGGTTTAAAGAGATAGCAAGTTTAATATCGTGATAAATTTTTAATCATTGCAAACATTAAAAAAGGATTTAAGGAATAAGCCAAAGAAGATTCGATAGTAGATGTACCATTACATTCGTTACATCTTTCTGCATTCATGCAGAACTCCTTATATTTTTTGCTATTAAATATTTCTTCAAAAGATTTCTTTTTAATATTTCCAAAGTTGGTATTTAGACATGGAGTTACATTCCCTTGAGGATCAACAATGACGAAACATTTTGGGGCATGACATAAGTATTTTTTCGGTTTAGTAAAATTCTCTAAATATTGATAAGAATTGTTGATCTTATATCCATTTTTTTTATACTCCCAAATTTCCGAAAAAACTTTTTTTAACTCTTCATTTGTGGGTTGAAGATGTCTGTTATAATTACCATCATCTATGATATCCATTGGTTCAAAAACAATCGGAACATTTAATTCTTTGGAAAGATTTACTAAACCTTCAATTTTATCCAAATTTAACTTACTTATAATAGAATTAATGACTACTTTTGTCTCAGTATTTTTACAAAGCTCTATACCTTCGATAGCTCTTTGTTTTATTCCAACAACTCCACGCATTTTATCATGCAACTCATCATTTGAATCGATTGATATGGATATTAAATCGGTAAAAGGTGTGATTTCTTTATATACATCTTTTAAAAAATAACCATTTGTAATAACTGTGGTAGAAAAATTTTTTTTCTTTGCATATTCTAATATATCTGGTAACTCTTTCCGTAGAAGAGGTTCACCACCCCATGCGACATATCCAATGATACCAGCTTTTTTAGCTTTTTCAAGCATATCAAAAATTTCTCCTTTGGATAAATCATCTTTATATTGCGATGATTTTTTCCATAAGTTACAAATTTTGCATTGAGCATTGCAAAGGGACGTTACTTGATGTGAAAGTATTAATGGTGAATGTGTTATAAATCTACTTTTTAGAATATTTATAAATTTCATGATATTTCTGAAATATATTCAATTATTAAACTTATTGATTGAATTATTGTGGATATTAAGTTAACACATTTTTATATGGTAAAGAGCGATTAATCCTAAATCTAATGTTGTATATCCTAAAATGGAGGATTGTATGGCCATCTTCTATAAAATAATTGGATATCATATTTGAGGAGTCGGTAACTTAATCTAGTTGATTACGAAAATTAAAGATGATGTGTTCACATTCAACACCCAATCTGGTAAACATCGGTGGATACAATAACCGTCTTCATCAAACATTTTGAATGAATCTATAGGCTTCGAAAGATGTTCGTCCTTGGATGATCCATAATCCAAGGGCATCCAATTCTCGATGTCAACAGCAGTCCAAGTAATATACAATTTTCCACTAATTTTGATCTTTGTTTCATCGATGGTGATGATTTTCCTTTTATCTTTCTTTATTTGGAAAATCTTTACCGCTCTGAGATATCAGTTTCGTAAGGTCTCATGACTTATATGTCCAAAGGAAGAGACCACTAGGCCTGTGTTTCTCATTGAAATACTAAAATGGTAGAGGATCACTTCGAGAGCACGAGTCTTCATGTTCTTATGCTCTCGTTCAAAAATATTTTTAGTTTTTAATAACTTCTCTATATTTGATAGCATTAAAATCAAAGTTTATTTCCAAAACAGTGGAATGAGATATAATTATATTGTTTCCTTAACTTGAAATTCACGCTTTGTCTAAGGAATCATCCCAAAAAGTATTAAAATGAAAAAAAAAAGGATTAAGGGATGTTTGGTAGGATGTTTAGTCCACCTCTTGCAGCTGGGAACATTATTGCTTCTCTACAGTATATTTTAGACCAGACTTGAACAGTGTCGTTATGGAACCATCTATCAAAGTGAAGATCTATCGTCATGTTACCGGTGGAATGATTATAAGGTTGCATTGTAATTGGATATCTGTGAAATTTTGGAAAATCAGTATTGTCAAACAATTCAAAACCGGGTGTAGTTACTGATACTGATCCTCTGTCATACCACCATAAAAATACAGGCATTAAGCCAAAAGCTTTACCAGTCCAATATTGCCATTCGCCTACTCTTATTAATAGAGTTACAGTTGCTGAGTAATTATAATCATTTATTATTTTCCATCGAATTTTGACCTGTTGATTTTCTTCGGTCCAATTGTAGATATCCGTGACATTATGATAACCTTCAAAATCAAATCCGCTTTTTGTTGGCCGCCCTCGAATTACAAAATAATTTAAAGTAGGGATGTCTTGCTCTTTTGTTTCGGTTGATGTGTTTTCTGAATGTATTTTATTTTCTGTTGCTAAAATCGAACTCGCAAATATTAGGTTTAGAACACATAAACCTATCAAAATTATACCCATTTTTCTCTTCATCTGATATCCTCCAATATTTAATTAGACTATGAAATGATTGACTACATATAAACTTTATTATTTAATTTTTTTATGTATATTATTGAATTTTATACCTCTAATTAAATATCATATAAAATTTATAATTTAATGTTTTTTATGTCAGATTTAATACTAATCTGATTCCATTTGGCGTATTGTGAAATAATATTTCAGTTGGGATTAATAACTATATTGCATAATAAAGTCCAAAACTATATCGCAATTCTCCGAAATTGTATTTTAACACTATTGAGGTATTCCTAAAAACACCGTTTTATCGAAAGAATACCACTTCAATGATGCAATATGTTATCTTTCGTACGATTTCTCTCCATTTATCTATATTTTCCTGTTAGGTTATTATATCTCATCGTCAATAGGAACATCTGTGAGATTTCATCAATGTATATTTTATTTTAATACTAGCGAGTTATTCGTACGAAGTGATCTCGTGGAAACATCTCATAAAATCATATCCTCTGTCACCAAGAGAGTTTTCAATTTTAACCAATTGGCGTGGTAGAGACTCTTAGGTGATCGAAAGGAGTCGTGTGTTATACCTTTTGTAAAGGAACAAAAAAGATATTCTTTGAGATGGGATTAACTGAAATAACGATTTTTTGAAATTTTTCATTTTAATATAGTAATTTGTTATAAGAAATTTTAATAATTTTTTCAAAAATAAAATAGTCATATAATTTTTAAAAATAACAAATAAAATATATCAAAGATACCATATTCTTGATGATAAGCAGGAATGTAAAATGAGGATAGACACTAAACCATATTATGGTTATCCTATTCGTTTATTTTTAATGAATATTCCCTTATCGTTACCTATTTGTTTGATGATTATATTATTAATAATAATTAAAAGTTCGATTATTTATATAATAGTATTTATTCTTTTATTCATTATAAGTTTTATATATGGAATATTACTTGGGAAAAGATACAAAAATGTTAAAAAAATAACTACGAACAATTTATTGAATTTTTCAAAAATTCGTGGTAACGAAAAAATACTTGATTTAGGAACTGGTGCAGGGATAGTCGCTATTAATATTGCAAAAAAATTGGATAACGGGGAAGTGTATGGTATAGATAGATGGAATTCCTTACCAATTATTAGATCTCGTTTATTATTTCACATGATAACTGGTAGTGATCTTCATAACGCAGAAAAAAATGCAAAATTAGAGAATGTATCTAATAAAATTAAATTTAGAATGGGAAGCTTAACTGAACAATTACAATTTCCGGATAATTTTTTCGATATTATCTGTTCAAATGAATCTCTCTATTTCATTAGTAATAAAGAGCAACGCATTTATTTATTAAAGCAGATTGATCGTGTATTGAAAAAAGATGGGAGATTCATTTTTTGTGAACCTGAAAAAATCTTCTTAGGATGGAATATTCAAACCGTTATAGACTTTTTTAAACAATTACAGTATGATGTTGATATCTTTCCTGTTACATTACCAAGAGGTTGGACTCATTTAAGCATTTTAGTAGGAAAGAAAAATTGAAATTCTAACTAAATTCTAGATTAAGCATAGTATTATTAACTGAAATTTTTATTTATCTGTTAATGTATAGTAATAATAGAATATTCAAAAATATTAATTATTATCAGATAGATAAAAATAATATTCTTTGTAGTTATAACGTTATATTAGATAGAATAAAAATATCAAGCGGATTTTTTAAAAAATTAGACGAAAATGAGGCTCATTTTATGTTAGCTCATGAAGAAGGTCATAAAAGAGATAGACCCTTATTTTTATTTTTTATTCTAGTTAATTTTTCATTTATTTTATCTTTTATAATCTGTCTATTCTTATCATTTTTTATCTACATAGATATTGAACTTTTATTAACCCTTCTGTTATTTACGTTAATATCTTTTTTTTTATTAATTTGTTTTTATCGATATTCAGAATATCGTGCTGATATATATGCAGCAAGGTTAGTAGATTATGCATATTTTATCAGTGCCCTGAAGAAATTTAAAAAAGAGAATTATTCAATACTTGTAAAAATATTAGTTTTAATAACTCATCCATGCCCAGAAAAAAGGATCAAACATATTAAAAATATGATAGATAGATACAAAATGGGATCTTTCCAATAAATATTAACTTTAATTAAAATCTACAACTATAAAAATTATTATTTATTCTTCCTCATCTTCTAAAGCTAGGGTAAGACAATATGGCGCTAACCCGCTAGGCATTTTATAAATCACCTCCATCAAATAATAACAATCAGAATAATATTCTTTATTTATATCTTTTTCCTTTTTTTAACTGAAAATAATATCTCTAACATTTTTAAAAAAATTAACAAATTTCTTATATATTTAAATAATTTGAACTTATTTAAAATCCGAATGATTCAATCTAAAATAAAAAATATTTTCAAATTTGTATTTGAAGAAATAAAACCGTACTTCTCTGGTCAACAAGATATAAAAAGTAACAAAATACAAGAAATGTCTAATTTATATTTACTTAATGGTGAAACAATAATAATTCTAAAAGCAAAAAATGATACAAAAGCATTTAATATAAAACATGCTATTCCTTTGATTTATCATAATCAAATACCAATTTATTTTAATATAATAGAAAATAAATCTAATAAAATTGAAAATTATATAATATATGATGACAAAAACGCTCCTAATAAACTTTTAAATATTAAAATTTCTTCAATGAAAAAAAATGAGAGTATCACGTTGCATTTTTTTTATTCCGTTTTAGTAAAAAATAATAATTATAAAGATCTACCTGTTTATAAAAAGATACCAAATGAAAATGAGCTGCAAGAAGATATTAAAAAATGGCTCACCCCTACAAAATCCATTCAAGCAAATAATATTTTTCTAAAATTAAAAGCGCTTTTTTTAAAACCTAGAAATAAAAATTTAATCGCGCTAACGAAGAGAACATGTTTTTTCAGTTGCTATCACAGATTATTTCTAGGTTTACTTCGAAAATACATTGAAGAAACACCAATTCTTCATAATTTATTTCTTCCACGGAAATATTGGACGGGTTTAAATGATGCTATTTCATATCATTTTCTAGGAGGTTTGTGTGGAGGAAAAGCAAACTATGAAACAGCATTGTTGAGATGTAATAATATCCCCACGCGAGTTCTTACTACAACAACTATGTATTATGGAGAAAAAAAATGGATAGACGCACAACATTTTATAATTGAGTTTTATTGTCCTGATTACGGTTGGATTACAGCGATGTCTGGGAGAATGCCGTATCAACCAAAAAATTTCATTATTTTAAGAATCAATTACCCTGAAGATGAAAATATTGCCGGTAATGGTTTGAGTTACTATGGTGGCACTTTACCATGGTTTTGGATAGACAATCCAAATATTGATATTGATTTCCCTGAAAAATACATCTCCTATAAAAGGATGAAAGGATCAGGAGTGCCTGCAGTTTGTGGATGGATTGAAAAAAAAATTACTGTAAACGATGCTATTGCAGAAGAGATTCTTACATTAACAAAAAAAGCATGGGAAATGAATATGCAGTATCTATCAAAAGTAAATAAAGAAAAAATCTTTAAGGAAGGACAACAAATACAAAAAAAAATAATTGAATATTTTAAACAATCCGATATCGAAAAATGCATAGAACAGTTACATTTTTTATTAAAAAATCAAGATTAGCAAGCTAACCATTATAATTTAATGTTATACGTTTATTTCTTAAATTGAATTTTTTTTTTAATTTTGCCACGGTTTATTTGTAACTACATGCGAAATAATTAGAGGAGCGATTGTTTGATTCTTCTTTGTTTTTTTTATTTCTTCTACTTGTATTATTGAGATTGATACCTCATCGCCTAATTTTTTCTTATATCTGAATGCTATTTCGTTTATTACATTTTCATACAAATTTATATTGTTAAGAATTTTCTCATTCTTGACAACCATTATCTTTATTTTATTGATTTTTTCTTGTATAATCTGAAATTGGTTTATTATTTCCATTCCATAAAGTGTGAGTACATCTACGATAATACCCAAAAAAGAATAAGGGGGTATTACTCTCCCATCAGGTAGTATTATACAATCTGCTGTTCTTCCTTCTATTTTTTCAATAAGTTGTGAGGTTATTCCACAGTTGCATTGATTCTTTGAATAAACAGCGATGTCACTTAAACCAGTATATCTAATAATTGGAGTGCCCTTTCCATATAATCTTGTAACTACAATTCTTCCGGTTTCACCAGGATCTACTTGCATATTATTCTTGTCTAATATTTCTAGATATATTATATCGGATTGGATATGATAATTTCCTTCTCTACATTGAAATGCTGTTAACTCACCCTCTGTAGATGCATATACATCAATAACTGATGCTTCAAATGATTCTTCAATATATTTTCTTGTATATTTATCCAATAATCCTCCTCCTGATGCAATTAATGATGGTTTGATATTTTTTCCTATGATATCGCTTTTTTTAAGATATGCGATCGCCTTTAATACTCCAGGATGACCGATTAAAAAATCTGGTCTAAATGTTTCAATTTTTTTTGCTAGAGAATCAATTGGTTCTGTTGCATTTAATTGTTGAACATTTTTTAGGTATTTTGGTACACGGTAATTGATTATTGATGGTGTAATTCGAACTGAATTTCTTGATATTTCATTTTCGATATCTGTAATCACTCCTCTATCTAAAATAGCCGTAGTTTTTGTCGTTAGCCAGTGTTTATTATGGGCATGAAGTATTCTCGCCCATGCAGACAAAAATTTTATTCCTATGATAGGTTCGCAATAGAGACCTATCGGTGAGCCGCTTGATCCCGAAGTTACGGCCAAATCATTTTTTATTTTATTAAAATTATTTGGTATAACTTTATCCGGATAGCCTTGTCTGATGTCATCTTTTGATATTAATGGTAGTTTTATGATATCGTTGATTTTACGGATATCTTTTAATTGAATATTCATTTTCTCATATTTTTCTTTATAAATTGGGACTGAAAATGCATATTGTATCATTTTTTTAAAACGTTGGTTTTGATATTTTGTTAATTTATCTTTGCTCCATCTCTCCAATCTATTGATATCAAAGGTAAAACTTTTTATTGCACGCAATGTAAATAATGGATTTAACCAAGGATTCATCTTTATTACCTCCCGTTTTTTTTCTAAGTTTTATTAAAACTTTTACTAAAGGCATTATAATATCGGTTGTTGAGAAATGATACAACAAATGGAAAGATACCTATTTTTATAGTTCTTGTACCCATTTTTAAAATTTTTAAAGTTGCATAATAATCTTTCAGTGCTGCTTTCCAGTTCAAAAATAATTCTTCTGGTGACATTTGTTTAGGTTTAAATACGACATTCTCTGTATC
>SMTZ1_10012764_pt1 | contig 22436 bp, 17 predicted proteins | sample DeeMarSWOR136_30_FD_25667 | JGI IMG/M metagenome (IMG submission 25667) | reverse complement strand
AGGGAGGTGCACGATGGATCGAAAGGAGCTGATGGCACTGTTTAACAAGCAGCCGAGGCTTGGCACCCTCAGTACTTCGAACAAGCTGGGGGACGTGAATGTGGCTGTGTTCGGGTCACCGCGGATGATTGATGAAAACACAATCGTGATGGGCATTGGTAATAACCGGTCCTTTCGCAACCTGGAGAGAAACCCCAAGGCGGCCTTTATCGTCATGGAACCGGGCGAAACGCCTGCGGACTGGAAGGGAGCACGGGTTTATCTCGAGGCGGTGGACATGGAAACCGGGGGGCCGTTTTACGAGGAGATCAAACACAGCATCGCCAAGCAGTGGGGGCAAGAGACAGCGGATCGGGTCCACGCAGGGATCCGTTTCAAGATTACGGAAGTGAGGCCTATCATTGACTGAAGCCCATTTGGGCACAGAAATGGCCCGTTCCCGCAATCTTCCGCCTTCGCCAACCGCCGCCAAAGCTATGGCGGTCAAGAGGCTATGGCGTGACAAGCGGCGTTAGCGTTTATAGTATCTCAGAATGCCTTCCAAAACGCCCCCGCCTATGGCCAGCGCTTTTTCAGAGATGGTGCCGCAGAACTCCCTATTGCCCCTAGGATCGATATCGCCGATTTTGAAGCCTTTTTTGACTGAAAGGCCCGGCCTGATGAGGCCTCGGAGAACCCCGTCTATTAAAGCATAGACCGGCTTGTGGGAAACCGTGCCCACCTGATCCCCTTTGCGCACCAAGTCCCCGATATCAGACGGGGTTTGCCAAGTACCGTCTGTCGGTGCCCTCAGAACCCGATCTGTGGTGACACCCTGGACAGGTCCAGGAATTCCCGTATCCGGTTCTGCTGAGCCTGATGTCAAGAGTCTTCCGAGATGGTGCCCGCGGTTGGTCTCCACCACAAAGTGGACGTCTTGACCCGCTGCGAAACCCGGGCCCAAAGCAATGACCAATGGCGCGTCCTCCAGCATCGTCCCCAGGTTTTTCTTGGCCAAAATGGCATCCACCATCACATCCGGTTTAATCAAACCCTTTGCCTGTGCTTGCGGATCGACAAGGACCGGAATGTGCCCTTGAGCCCATACGTCATGAACCCCCTCAGCGTCTTTGATCAGTACGGCCACAACCCCTTCCACTTCGGTCTGCCCGTCGTAGACGGCTTCACAAAAGGACACCTTTCTCCTTACGGCCATGGGTTGGGCAATTTCCGTGATCAAGATTTTGAAGGCGCATTGATGGAGCCTCCAGGCGACACCCGAGGCGAGGTCACCGCCGCCACGTATGAGAACTTTGATCGTAGAGGTGCAAATGGGGTTTTTCATTTCGCTGGCACCCTTACTCAATGTGAAAGTGGTGGAGTACGGGACTATTGGAGTACTGGCGCACTCAGGTATTGCTCCCAGAATCAATGAACCGGAACCCGCAACCCGTAACTGGCGACCGTCTATTCCTTCACTGCTTTGTTTCCTTGGTAGAAAGGCTCGTTTCCGCCATAATGAACCTCCCGTGAAGTGGTCATTTGCCATTAGTCGGCGGTGGTTGGTGGTCCGATGTTTATCAATTCATAGTCTCGCGTGCCCAAGCCGATCTTTTCCCCATATTCCAACTGCACGGTCCAATCGACTTTGGGGTAGAGGGCTTTGAACTTATCCTCTCCCGGTCCTTTGTTGGTGGAGAGGCAGGAGTTTTCCAATGCAGGTTGCCTGTTCACCAGGTCCACGGATGCTTGGTCGATCGCCACAGGGTCGGTTGAAGCCAAGATGCCAACATCTTGTACAACCGGCGCATCACTGTGGCCGCAACAGTCACAGGCCGGAGAAATCTGGGTGAGGAAATTGAGACATGCAAGACGACCTTCCTTTCCCTTCAACACCGCGAGGGCATATTCGACCATTTTCTTCTGAAATCGGAGGGTATCGGCGTTCCATTGGATCTGAATCGCGCCGTTGGAGCAGATGAGGATACATTCCCCGCAACCCACACACTTATGGGAATTGATTTCGGCCTTTTCGTCCTTGAGGGTAATGGCGGACTGGGCGCAGTGTTCCAGGCATTCTCCGCATCCGACGCATTTTTTCCTCTTCACCTTGGGTGACAAATCAGCATGCTGGGCCATTTTGCCCTGCCTGGAAGCACACCCCATGCCCAGGTTCTTGAGCGTTCCGCCAAACCCGGTCAGATCGTGCCCTTTGAAATGGGCAACGCTTATGAGGGCGTCGGATTCGAAGATTTCCTTGGCGACATAAGCACTTTCGAAGATTTCCCGCTTGATTCTCACCGGTACCGAAGAGGCCCCTCGCACACCGTCGGCAATAATGACGGGGGCGTTCACGACTGCATAGGCAAACCCGTTTTCAATGGCCGTGGTGATATGGGAGACGCTGTCTCCCCTCGTGCCAGCATAAAGTGTGTTTGAATCTGTCAAAAAAGGAAAGCCTCCGAAAGACTTCACGCGGTCAACAATTTGGCGGATAAAATTGGGCCTGATATACGCTGTGTTGCCTTTTTCGCCAAAATGTAACTTGACCGCTACGAGACCCCGGTGCGGGACAATGGACTTCAGATCGATATTGTCCGTCAGCCTGACAACCTTTTCGAGCAAGTTCTCTTTGGTGGAGGCCCTGAGATCAGCAAAATATACCTTGCTTTGAGCCATGGTTTGCTCCTTTCGAAAGCCTCTTCTTCGAGGTGGTGCCGATATTAAACAGGCCAAGCTGAAGTGTCAATAAGGGTGCGAGAAAGGCCCATTTTTCCATTGACAAACAAAAGGATCTTTGATTATTAACGTTTTGAAATTCCAAGTCTTAATGAATTGATGGACTTAGGCGTCTCCCATCTGACCATATTGGCGTCTTCTCGAGATAGGACTATGATGAAAAAACCACTGCATTGTTTATGGATTGCTTTTTTTGCTTTTCTTTTCCGGGAGTGTTTCTGCTCAGGAAGCCAAAAAGATGTTGAGTATTGAGGCATTTGATATGCTCAATACAGTTCCCGACACCTACCTTATTGATGTGAGGACCCGGGCCGAGTATCAATTTGTCGGGCATCCATACAAGGCTTATCTTTTCCCTTACAAGATCAGCAAAGTGTTCAAGAAGACCGACAACTTGCTGATTATGGGCAGAGACGGCACAAGGAGTGCCCTTGCTGTCAAGGATCTTCTTGAAGCGGGTTTCAAAAACGTCTTCGATGTGGTCGATGGCTTTGAAGGGCCAACCTTTCCCACGTTCGAGGACGCCAATCGGCATAAATTCTATCGACAGCTTGCCAAACGAAACAAAGTTTTCGGATTTGAACACCGACGGCATTACGGGTGGCAGTGGTGGGGGTTGCCTTGGACGTATGAGATTGATCCCAAATACATTTATCCCCCGGACCTGAGCCCCCCCCAGAAATGACGTCTTTGAGAAAGATTAGTATCACGTCCCAGAAATAACTTGAAGAAGTTGTTGCTTGCTCTAGGGGGCGCCCAACAAGCTTCGCGGGAATTTGGGTTGCGGGTCTGTAAGACCCCCTCCCGGCGCCCCCTAGAGCCCAATTTTGGCCATTCCCTGTTTGGGAATTATGATAGGAATTTCTGAGACACGAGACTAGAAGAACAAAATTTCCAAATCGTCTGGCAGACCCAATGGTGGTTTTGGAGAAAACCTATGGAATCTGAAGAGCTTGTCCATTTAATGGAAGAAGTGGACGCCAAGGGTATTGGCTGGGAAAAGGTGGAAGAAGCGATAAAAGTGTCCTATCCTTTGCTGAAGCTCTACGCGAACTCCGGCCCTGTGCCCGTGACGATCATCAATAAATTAAAGAAGTTCCTGGAATCACCGTCTGAGTGACCTGGCTGTTGGCTTGGACGCCAGGGTAAGAAGGCCCATAAGGGAGAGACCCAACAGGGTTTTCCCATCAATGATGAGGCCTTTTTCTATCATTTCCTGGACCTGACTGAGACGCAGCCTTTTTACGGCAGAGATCTCCCTTTCGTCGATGTCGCCACGGGTTTTTCGCAGTTGGTGGCCGGAGTAAATGTGGATCAGCTCGTTGGAGTAACCAATGGCTGGTGCAAAGGTCACGATGAAGGCGATTTTTCTGGCCTCATACCCTGTTTCTTCAAGGAGTTCCCTTCTCACGCAAGCCTCCAACTTTTCTCCCGGATCCAGTTTCCCCGCCGGTATCTCAAGGGTCTCCCGACCGAGGGCGTATCTGAACTGGCGCACCATGAGGATTTCATCTTCAGTCACGAAAGGGATGATCGCTGTTGCTTCGGGATGGTCCATCTTTATTCGTTTTCCTGGTTTTCCGTCTCTGAGGAGAACTTCGTCAAGATGGGCTGAAAAGCTAGGCGCGCTCAGCGTGCCGATAGTTTGAATTTTTTTCTCCATAGCTACAAATGACCTTCCGACCGATTCTTGTTTCAATCTCACTAATCATCTCACGGCAAGGGGAGACCTTGTAGCGATTGTGGGCGACTATGAGGAATTCCTCCCCCAGCCCGGTGCCGACCCTGAAGAGGATAGCAGATTCACCGGGATACCTGAAGAGGATGTCTTTGATCTCTTCAAGATTGACCCTTGAGATCATCTCTTGAGGCAGTTTGATCTCAATCCTTTTGATGGCGTTCTCTCTGACCCGCTCAAGAGAACTGATTTCCTGGGAAATGATTTTGGCTGTGTTGTCATCTACTTCAGCGGTGCCGGTGATGAGAAGGGGCTCCTCCCCTTTTAGGAAAGCGGCATAGGTGTTGAAAGCATCTGGAAAAACGACGACTTCCACAGAGCCTGTCGGGTCTTCAAGGGAGAGAACGGCCATTTTCTCCCCCCGTTTCGTTCTTTTTACTTTGAGGTTCTCGATAACGCCGGCAATCTTAACGGCCGTTCTATCGCTCAGATTCGAAAGGTCCTGAATGGTACACGTCGCAAAATGCTCAACCTCAGCCTGGTATCGATCCAGGGGATGCCCAGTGATATAAAACCCTAGAGATTCCTTCTCCCTTCTGAGTTTTTCTTTCTCATCCCATTCCCCCAATTCGGGAAAGGCGAGGAACTCGGGGGTTGGTGAATCGTCAGCACTCAGACAGGCGAAAATATTCAGTTGATTCTGGTCATGACTTGAACCGCAGAACCGGATTACGTCATCAAGGGAGGCAAAGAGCCTGGCCCTTTCAATGACCGTAAAATCGAAAGCCCCGCACTGGATCAGGCCTTCCAGGACTCGACGGTTGACTTTCGAGCCATCTACCCGTCTGCAAAAATCCAGCAGGTCTTTGAAAGGTCCTCCCGTGTTTCTTTCTTCGATCACCGATTCCACAGCTTTCAAACCGACATTCTTGACTGCTGCCAGTCCGAAGCGGATCCCCTCATCTAAGACGGCGAAGTCGGCCTGGCTTTTGTTGAGATCAGGGGGTAAGATCTGGATGCCCATTTCCCGGCACTCAGCAATGTTTTTGATGGTTTTGTCTTGATTTCCCATATCCTGCGTGAGCAGGGCGGCCATAAACTGAACAGGGTAATGGGCCTTGAGGTATGCTGTTTGATAGGCAATCATGGCATAAGCGGCAGAATGGGATTTGTTGAAGCCGTAACCGCCAAACTTCTCGATGAGCATAAACAGCTTTTTGGCTGTCTTGGAATCGACGCCGTTTTCCTTGGCGACCTCAGTGAATCGTTCCCGATGTTTGGCCATGACCTCAGGCTTTTTCTTTCCAATCGCTTTTCTGAGTTCATCCGCTTCGGCGAGGGTGTAGTTGGCGAGAACCTGGGCGATCTTCATGACCTGTTCTTGATAGAGAATCACGCCATAGGTTTCCTTTAAAATCGGTTCGAGTTGGGGCAGAATATAGTTGATTTTGGTTTTTCCATGCTTACCCGAAACGAATTCTTCAACCATGTTGCTCCCAAGGGGGCCCGGTCTGTAAAGGGCAACCAGGGCGATCATGTCTTCAAAGACCTCTGGTTTGAGTCTTCTCAAGAGATCTTTCATGCCTGAGCTCTCCAGCTGAAATACCCCGGTTGTCTTGCCTTCACTGCAAAGCTGATAGGTCGCCTCATCATCGAGAGGAATCTTTTCGATATCGAGTCTCTGGCCCGTTGTCTTCTCAATGAGGTTCAAGGTCTGTTTAATCACAGTGAGCGTTTTGAGGCCAAGGAAGTCGAATTTGATGAGTCCCAGTTTCTCAATCTGATCCATGGTAAACTGGGTCATGACTTCATCATTGGTCCCTTTGAAAAGGGGTAGGTAATCCACGAGAGGCCTGTCTGAGATGACCACGCCGGAGGCATGGGTGGAGGCGTGCCTGGAAATCCCTTCAAGGGCGCGAGCGATTTTGAGGAGCTTTCTGTGGTTTTCCTCCCCTTCTTCCAGTTTTTTCAATTCGGGCTCATCTTTTATGGCCTGTTGGAGGCTCACGTTTGGGCCGCCGGGGACCAATTTGGCGATTCTATCAACCTCGCCGTAGGGCATTCCCAGTACCCGGCCCACATCCCTTATGACGGCTCGTGCCTTCATTGTCCCAAAGGTGATGATTTGACTAACATTTTCTCGCCCGTATTTTTCGGAAACGTAGCGGATGACTTCATCTCTCCCATTCATACAAAAATCAATGTCAATGTCAGGCATGCTGATGCGGTGGGGGTTCAGGAATCTTTCAAAGAGGAGGCCGTATTTGATGGGGTTGATGTTGGTGATGTTGAGGCAATACGCCACAAGGGAGCCTGCCGCTGATCCGCGACCCGGACCGACAGGAATATCAGAGCGGCGTGCATAGTCGATAAAGTCGGCTACGATCAGAAAATAACCGGCAAATCCCATCCTCTTGATGATGTTGAGTTCAAATTCCAGTCTGTCTTCGTATTCCTTGATAGTCTCCTGCGATCCTGGCGGGCCTTCTGCCCGTGCCTCGGCTAGCCGTCTTTGAAGGCCTTTGCGTGCCTCCTCCTCAAGGATGTCATTCAAAGGGCGGTTGTCAGGAACCTGAAAGTGGGGATACTTGTATTGACCAAACTCCATGTGGTACTGGCAACGCTTTGCTATGTCAGCGGTATGATCAAGGGCTTCTACAAAATCAGGCCCGGCGAGGGCCGCTTCCATTTCTTCTCGAGATTTAAAGAAGAATTCGTCCTTTGAGAACTTCAAGCGCTTAGGATCATCGATGGACTTTCCGGTCTGTATGCACAAGAGAGCATCGTGGGATTCCGCATCCTTCTTGTTCAGATAGTGGCAGTCATTGGTAGCCACAAGGGGAATGGACAATTCCCTGGCGAGTTCTTTGAGCATCCCATTGACCCGCATCTGCTCAGGAAGCATGTTCGCCTGCACTTCAAGGTAAAACCGATCTTTATCAAAAATTGCAGCGAGTTCCTTTGCCTTCTGTTTTGCCTCCTTGATTCGGTCAGCATTGAGAAGGTAAGGAATGTGACCCTTCAAACACGCTGAGAGCGCAATGAGACCCGCATTGCATTCTCTCAGAAGGTCCATGTCCACGCGGGGGTGATAGTAAAACCCTTCTAAGTGACCCAAGGTGACCAGGCGGCTCAAATTCCTATACCCCTCATGATTCATCACGAGAAGGATGAGATGGTAAGCGTTTGGCCATCCATCCGGAGATGGTGATCTCTCTATTCGCTTGCCCGGGGCGACATAGATCTCGCAGCCCAGTATGGGTTTAATCCCGGCTTTCTTAGCCTGGCTGGAGAATTGTACGGCACCGAAAATATTGCCGTGGTCCGTTATGGCCACGGCATCCATCCCCAAGTTGCGGGTCTTACTGAGCAATTGGTTGATCCTAATGGCACCGTCCAGAAGGCTGAACTCTGTATGCACATGGAGGTGGACAAAAGAACTCACGGATTCCTCATTTCTTGACTGGGTTTTCGACAGATGGGTTGCGGCATGTATGATACGGTATAGCCAAATGTGCATCAAGCCTAATTTCATGAGATCATGCCCTTTGTGAGAAATTAGTCATCTCAACCTCAAAAAAGATTCCTAAAATCAACACATTCTTTTGTTCGTAGCTGATATGAAAAGCAAGGAACACGAATACCACAAGAGGCGGTTGGAAAAGCTCAAGGCTGAAAACGCAGTTCTGAGAAAAAAACTGGCGGCAAGCCAGAAGGGAAAGAAGGACCTGGAGAAATCACTGAAAAGCAAAGAAGGCCTCTTTAATGCCCTTCATGACGGTATCGTGGCGGTGCAACAGAGGAAGATCGTCGAGGTGAACAAGATGGCGTTGGATTTACTGGGATATACAGCAGAAGAAGTGCTGGGTCGCGATTTTCTCCATTTCGTTCACCCGAGTCTGAAAAGATATGCCAGGGAACTTCATGAAAAAAGAGTCGCAGGCAAGCACGCCCCCGAGGAATATGAAATCGATCTGATCAAAAAGGACGGGGAGCCGATACGCTGTGATATCAGTGTCAAGAAGACGCAGATGAATGGTCGAATGGCCTTTCTGGCAAGAATGACCCGCTTAGAGGTCAGGAAGAGAAAAGAGAGAGCGCTTATTCATTCCAGAAAAACGGAGGCCCTCAGCACCATGGCTTCAGGGCTGGCGAAAAAGCTTGGAGCCAGCCTAAGTCGGATCGCCGATTGCTCGGCAGACGCGCAGAAAGTTAACGATTTGAAAAACCAGGACTTACTGGACAGGCTCCGGGAAATCGAGCCTGAGGCCGATCATCTCATGAGTGCAATGTCAGAGCTCGCCAAGATCTCCGGTGGCAAACACGCCGCATCAGAGGTCGCTTTGTTTGACCTAAAAAAAGCAGTTCAAGAGGCGGCGGAAGCCGCAATCCAAAGATTGGGGATAGAGGCAAAAAAGCGAAGCGCGGAGATTCATTTCAAAACGTATTTGAGGTCGGGATCAACCATAGAAGGAGACCGTAAGGAAATTCAAGATATGATCGTTCATGTCATTCAGAATGCGGTAGAGGCGATGCCGAAAGGAGGGAATCTCTATCTAAGTATGGAGGAGAATGCCGGTTTTGCCGTCATCTATGTGCAGGATAGTGGTGTCGGCATTCCTGAAGAAATTCAAGACAGAATGCTCGATCCCTTTTTCACGACCAAGGGCAAGGACGGCGTGGGTCTCGGTCTAAGTCTTTGCGCGGCCATTGTAAAACGACATCGAGGATCCTTGGAGATCACCAGCAAAGAGAATCACGGAACGATCATTACCATCAGGCTCCCCTTAGCCAGCAAAGAAAAAAAAGTAAAGGGTAAAAGGGTGAGAAGTAAAATCAAGGATGCCCAAATCCTCCTCATCGAAGAAGACGACATGGTGAGGGAAATCCTGTCCCAAGTCCTGGGGAGCAAAGGTTATAGAGTCCTGACGGCGATCAGCGGTGCCGATGGGCTCAGCCAGATGAAACGCAAGACTTTCGATATGGTGATTATCGACGGTGCCACTTCGAGCATCAATGGGCATGCGCTTGCAAGAAAAATCAAAACCACGCAAAAGGGTCTTTCTCTGGCATTGATTCTGGAGCAAGAGGCGATAAAAAACATGGACGGTGCTCAGAAGAGGGTAGCGGACCTGATCATCGGCAAGCCTCTAGATGTGAACCAAGTGGTCAACCAGGTTTCGCAAGTCCTTGCTGATAGCGCCCATATGCTTTAAAAGAAGAGGAATGAACCTCTCGTCTTGAAAAACGACAACATGGACCGAGACATCAAGCCTTTGGCTGCCCGGATGAGGCCAAAGAGAATTGAGGAGGTGGTTGGGCAAGGGCACCTTCTGGGCCAAGGCTCTGTCCTGTACAAGGCCCTTCACTCGGGGCGTATCTTTTCCGTTATTTTTTGGGGACCTCCAGGTTCGGGAAAAACCACATTGGCCAGGCTGATCGCCCAATATACGAAGAACGCTTTCCAGAGCTTTTCTGCGGTCACTTCGGGCGTCAAAGAACTGAGGCAGATCATCAGCGGCGCTGAAAGGGCTTACAAGCTTACAGGAGGCCCCACCATTCTCTTCGTGGATGAAATCCACAGATTCAACAAGGCGCAGCAGGACGCTTTCCTCCCCCATGTGGAGAGCGGGCTCATTGTGCTCCTTGGGGCTACAACACAAAACCCCTCCTTCGAAATCATACCGCCCTTGCTATCGCGAGCCCGGGTCGTTCTGTTGCATCCCCTTGGAGAGGAGGATCTGCGGCAGATTCTCGATCGGGCCATCCAAGACAAGGAAGCCGGTCTAGGCAATTTGGGCATTGAGGTGCAGCCTGAAGCCCTGAAACACCTCATCAATCTCTCATCAGGAGATGCCCGCGTTGCGCTGAATAACTTAGAGGTGGCTGTTGACTATGTGATGCAAGGCCGGCCTGAGAAAAGGGTTGTTGACTTGAAGAGCGTGGAAGAAGCGCTCAGCAGAAAGGCCCTCCCCTACGACAAGAACGGTGAGGAACATTTCAACCTCATCTCTGCATTCCACAAGAGCTTGCGGGGAAGTGATCCCCAGGCCTCTCTATACTGGCTCTACAGGATGCTGATGGCCGGTGAAGATCCGTTGTTCATATGCAGGAGGATGATCCGTTTTGCCGCAGAAGATGTTGGACTGGCCGACCCAGATGCACTGCCGATGGCTGTCGCTGCCTTTGAGGCGTGGGAAAAGGTGGGGCCTCCAGAAGCTGAACTGGCTCTGGCAGAGGCGGCTGCATATCTGGCTTCCGCTCCCAAGAGCAATGCCCTTTATTTGGCGGAAAAGGGGGTCAAGGCAGAGATTGAAGCCTCGGGACCGCAGCCTGTTCCTCTTCATATCAGGAATGCCCCCACGAGGCTCATGAAAGCGCTTGGCTACAGCCGTGGCTATCTCTATCCTCACAACTACCCCGGCGGGTGGGTGGAGCAGGAGTATCTGCCTGAAAGGATCAAAGATCGAGTCTTTTACACGCCCACGGAGCGGGGTTTTGAAAAAGAGATTCGGCGAAGGATGGCCGCCCTGAAAAGCAAGAAGGATTAACACGCCCTGGGATGCAGAGCACAAGAGCCCCGCCAAATAAAGACGGGGCTCTTTATTATCCCTAGAGACAGTGCCTCTGAGGTTGGAGGAGATGAACCCGCATAGGACTCAGATCGTCGTAAGGGTCTTTCCCTGGAGTCCGGCTTGGCAAATCGCTGAAAACATTTCGGGCACAAGACGCTACGGGTTTTTCTCTTTCAGTTCGGAAAGAAGTTCGCTTGAAGAGGTCACCCTGAGGAGAGGGTAAAGCGCGCTCTGTCGATAGATGTTCAATGACTGTTTGTGCGTCTCTTCTGATGCAGCGGCTGTGCAGTCTTCCAGGATGACGGCCCTAAGGTCAGAGCAGATGGCATCAAGGGCGGTGGTGAGAACGCAAAAAGGGGTGGTTATACCTGCCACGGCGCAGAGGGTTGTTTCCCTCTGTTTCAGCCATTGATCCAGACCGGTCCTGAAAAAGGCTGAAAACCTGGGCTTTAGGAGCCAAAGATCCTCTTCTTTGCGGTCCAGGTCATCGATGATTTCCGCGCCCTTTGTGCCCTCAATAGAATAAGGCGTCATTCTTCCTGTGAAGATGAAATCCTCCCTTTTGAAGGCATCCGTAGCAAAAACAACGGGCCATGATTCCTTTCTGAAGGCCTTGGACAACCGATTGATGGGCTCAATGATTTTTCTGGCAAAGGGCGTAATGGGAAACCGTTTTGCTTCGTCAAAACTGTCTTTGACCATATCAATGATCAAAAGCGCTGCATTTTCATTGCCTAATGCTGTCATAAGGCTCTCCTCGGGATGACCGCTATGCCCGCTAAAGGGCATTCACACTTCATGGATGATTTTAGCTTTTACCCGCTTTCAGCGCCTTGACCCGGGCAACAACCATCTCCGCAGCCTCCTCAATCTGGGCCATGGTATTGCTGCGTCCCACGGTGAACCGAAGGGCCCCCATGCCGATTTCCGTAGGCACGGCCATGGCGGCCAAAACATGGGACAGCCTCACAGATCGATCATGACAGGCTGCGCCCGTAGAAGCCATCAGATCCGGCAGCCCTTCAAGGATCTTTGCCCCCTCGATGTTGGGGACGGAGACATTGAGTGTGTTGGGAAGCCTTTCATGGGGGTGCCCGTTGAGCACCAGGTCATCCAGGGCATCGAACAGCAAGAACTCAAGCCGGTCTCTCATGGCCTTCATGTTTAGCGTATCCTCAGCAAGCCTTTCAGCGGCAACCCTGCAAGCCATACCAAGCCCGATGGCAAGAATCGTGTTTTCCGTGCCCGCCCTCTTGCCGTTTTCCTGGGCTGCACCGTGGATGAGAGGGGTGAGGGTTCGGCCCTCTCTCACAAAAAGGGCGCCGACGCCTTTTGGCCCGTAGAGTTTGTGGGCGGCCACTGTGAGGAAATCAACACGCAAATCATACGCGTGGACAGGGATTTTTCCAACGGCCTGCGCTGCATCCGTGTGAACGGGTATGTTGTGTTCTCTCGCAAGCTTTGAGATCTCCTGAACGGGCTCGAGGGTGCCCGTCTCATTGTTGGCGAGCATAATAGAGATCAGGCTGGTTTTGGATTGGATGGCCTTACGACAATCATCTGGATCCACTCGGCCAAACCTGTCCACGGGGAGAATGGTTATCTCTACACCCAGTTCCATGAGGTAGAGGAGAGGGTTCAGGATGGCGGGATGCTCCACTCCTGAGCTGATGATGTGGAAATCTTGAGGCCTTCGAAAGTCCATGACGCCCTTTAAGACCATGTTGTTGGATTCACTGCCCCCGGATGTGAAAACGATTTCGTGGCTTTTACAGCCTAAGAGACGGGCCACATCCTTTCGGGAACTCTCAATCCGTTCTTTGGCGCGTGTTCCAAGGCTGTAAGGACTGGATGGGTTGCCAAATTCCTCGTCGATCATCTTTTTCATGGCCTTTGCTGCAGCAGGGTTTACCGGCGTGGTGGCATTATGATCGAGATAGATAAAATGGCTTTTGTCGGAATCCATATGGGCAACTCCATTGAAGAAGGGTGAGGCTTGGGTAACGGGTGAAGGCATGTCGTGAATCAGCCCTGTTTGTGACTTGTAGAACATATTTTGTGAATTGACAAGCCTCGGAATTTAGTGTTAGACATACAAACCTATTCCATGACAAAATTAGACAACTTAGCGCGTGGTGTCATGCCCTGGCGGTGTTTTCTGCATGGATAAAGGAGTCGGCCGATGGCACGGGACAAAACCAAGAATTTTGTACTCTGGTTCAACGAAATCGGCATAAAGGACGTCCCCATGGTGGGTGGTAAAAACGCCTCTTTGGGGGAGATGTATCGAAAATTGCACGACCAGGGGATCAATATTCCCAACGGTTTTGCAATAACGGCCTATGCCTATCGCTATTTCTTGAAGTATGCCGGGATCGAGGATGAGATCAAAGCCATTCTCAAGGATCTCGATACCAGAGACCTTTACAATCTGATGAGGAAGGGCAGAGAAGTTCGCGATTCCATCAGGCATGCCGAGTTCCCGCCGGACCTGACCCAGGCGATCTATGTGGCGTACGGTCAGTTGGCCGAAGAATTTGGCCAAAGCGGGCTCGACAACTTGGATGTGGCCATTCGTTCGTCAGCCACCGCCGAGGACTTGCCAGACGCCTCTTTCGCAGGCCAGCAGGACACATTTCTCAATGTGCGGGGTAAGATGAGCGTTCTGGATGCCTGTAAGCGCTGCTTCGCCAGCCTTTTCACGAACCGGGCCATCTCCTATCGTCACGACAAGGGGTTTGGCCAGTTTGACGTCTCCCTGTCCATTGCGGTTCAAAAAATGGTCCGGAGTGATTCCGCCTATTCCGGCGTGATCTTTTCCATTGATACGGAAACAGGCTTCAAAGATGCGGTTTTCCTCACGGCGGCCTACGGGCTGGGAGAAAATGTGGTGCAAGGCGTCGTAAATCCCGACGAATACTATGTGTTCAAGCCTGCCCTTAAGCAGGGTAAGCAGGCGATCATCAGCCGCAAGGTGGGTGACAGAGATATCAAAATGGTTTATTCCCTGGAAGATGACGCCACGACGAGGAATGTGGCCACCACCTTGGCTGAAAGGCACCGTTATGTGCTGGACGACGATGAGATTTTGCAGCTTGCCGAATGGGCATGTATCATTGAAGATCATTACAGCAAAGAGGCGGGCCGCTTTATGCCCATGGACATTGAATGGGCCAAGGACGGTGACGGCACAGAAGGCACAGGGCAGCTTTTCATCGTGCAAGCGCGGCCGGAAACCATCCACTCCCAAAGGAGCACCAGCACGTACGAAACTTACAGCCTCCTGGAGACAGGAGAGGTCCTTGCGACCGGCACGGCTGTGGGAACAAAGGTGGGTCAAGGTGTTGCCAAGGTGATCGAGTCCTCCACTGAGATAGGAAAATTCAAGGAAGGTGAAGTCCTTGTCACCAGCATGACCGATCCGGACTGGGAGCCCATCATGAAAATCGCCTCGGCGATTGTGACGAACAAGGGCGGGCGGACCTGCCATGCCGCCATCGTCTCCCGTGAGCTCGGCATTCCATGTGTCATCGGTACAGGGAATGGGGATGAGGTTATCAAACCTGGACAGGAGATCACCGTTTCGTGCTGCGAAGGGGAGACCGGTTACGTCTATGACGGCCTTTTGAAATACAATGTGGAGACCTTGAATCTTGATGAAATCCCAAGAACCAAGACCCAGATCATGATGAATGTGGGCATGCCGGAAAAGGCTTTTACCCAAGGCATGATACCCAACGACGGGGTGGGCCTTGCTCGGGTGGAATTCATTATCAACTCCCATATCGGTATTCACCCTCTGGCCCTGCTCAATTATGACGAACTGAAAAAAAGGGCCAAAACGGATCAAAGAATTGCGGGTGTTTTGTACAAAATTGATGAGATTACATCAGTTTATGACAACAAGATCCAGTTTTTCATTGACAAGATGTGCGAAGGGGTCAGTCGAATCGCGGCCGGATTTTATCCCAACGACGTGATCGTCCGTCTTTCCGATTTCAAAACAAACGAGTATGAGAATCTCCTGGGCGGGTACCTTTATGAGCCGCAGGAAAGCAACCCTATGATCGGCTGGAGAGGGGCTTCCCGTTACTATGACGAATCATTCAAGCCGGCCTTTGAACTGGAGTGCCGGGCCCTCCACAAGGCCCGCAGTGAGGTGGGCATGAGCAACGTCAAGGTGATGGTGCCCTTTTGCAGGACTCCTGAAGAAGGGAGAAGGGTTATCGCCCTCATGGAAGAGTTCGGTCTGGCGCAGGGGGAAGACGGTCTGGAGATTTACGTCATGTGCGAGATCCCCAGTAATGTCATCATTGCGGATCAGTTTGCCGAGATTTTTGACGGTTTTTCCATCGGCTCCAATGACTTGACACAGCTCGCCCTTGGCCTCGACAGGGATTCATCCCTGGTGGCTCACATCTATGACGAAAGAAACGATGCGGTCAAAAGGTTGGTGGCCCAGGTCATCAAGACGGCCAAGGAAAAGGGCAAAAAAATTGGTATATGCGGCCAAGCGCCCAGCGATTTTCCGGAGTTTGCGGAGTTTTTGGTTGAATGCGGCATTGACTCCATGAGCGTGATTCCCGATACGGCGATCCGAACACGACTGACCGTTGCAGCCAAGGAGAAAGAACTGGGGATTAAGGCAGACTAGTGTGGTGTCCCAGAAATACCTATCATAATTCCCAAAGAGGGAATGGCCAAAATGGGGTTCTCTAGGGGCCGTCGGGAGGTGATCTTACAGACCCGCAACCCAAATTCCCACGAGGCTTGTTGGACGCCCCCATCATGTCAATAGGGGCGACGTGCAGGCCCGCCCGCCATCGCGAGCCGCTCAGGCGAGGCGGGCGGGCCCAGGAGATATAGGGCGTTTAATAAACTATCTTCGGGGCTGCCCAGCGACAGATATCAGGGACAGGGGGCCGTTCCAAAGGCATGGGAGGTATGGTTGCGGGCTGGACGACCACCTCCCGACGGCCCCTCGAACAAGCAAGGACTTTTTCAAGTTATCTCTGGGACGTGATTCTAGAGATTAGATAGGGAGATATGAACGGCATAAAGATCTTGGGGACGGGTTCCTATGTCCCCCGAAAAGATGGGTCTGGATACGACCGATGAATGGATTGCGCAGCGCACCGGTGTGAGGGAGAGACGGATCGCTGATCCGGACGTCAACACCTCTGACCTGGCCTATGAGGCCTCGGTCAAGGCCCTTGAGATGGCGGGTCTCACCGTTACAGAGCTGGATCTCATCATTGTGGGCACCATTACCCCCGATACCCATTGTCCTTCTTCTGCAAACTGGCTTCAGGCCAAGTTAGACGCCCCGCAGGCGATCACCTTTGATGTCACGGCCGCCTGCTCAGGCTTCATATTCGGACTGAATGTAGCTACCCAGTATCTTGAGACGGGCTACAGCAAGGTTGTGCTGGTCGTGGGGGCTGAAGTCATGACCCGAACCCTTAACTGGAAGGACAGGACCACCTGTATCCTCTGGGGCGATGGAGCCGGTGCGGCCATATTGATCAAAGGAAAAGGGGGCCATCAGATCCTGTCAACCCATGTGCACACGGATGGCAAGAACGGGCAGGATTTGCTGCTGCCGGGAGGCGGGTCCAGAACCACGCCCATCTCCCATGAGAGTGTGGACAAGGGTCTCCACACCCTCAACATGATTGAGGCAAATGCGAGCTTCAGGGTCGCGGTCCGGCATTTCGTAGAATCGATCAAAGAGGCGGCGGATTACAATCACGTCGCTGTTAAAGATATCGACTGGTTTATCCCTCACCAAGCAAACCTGCGCATGTTCCAGTCCATGGCCAAAAGCCTGAAAGTCTCCATGGACAAATTCTATGTCACCCTTGATCGATACGGGAACATCTCCTCAGCCTCCTGCGCCATTGCCTTTGACGAGGCAGTCAGGGATGGCAGTATCAAGAAAGGTCACCTGGTTTGCCTGCCCGTATTCGGGGGCGGTCTCACCTGGGGCAGTGCCCTGATCAAGTGGTAGTGTTCACCTAATTCATTGGTATCGTTCAAAAGTGTTGGCATGGGCCCTCTTATTTGTTGACAACGCCCCTGTTTCCGGCCATGGCCATTTTTCTCAAGGGGATATCTATAGGGCTCGGAGGCGGTCCCTGTCTCTTTCTGAAAGAGCATCTCCCAAAACAGATTCCTCAGGAGCCTCTCCTGATTTGATCTTTGAGGGTTCCTGCCCGCTCGTGCCTGAGCGCATTTATGCTTTGCCAACAGTTTTGAACGATAGCAATTCATTACGGTTCTTGCACGTCCGTTGATCTGGGGCTGGATACGTATTTATCAACCAGCCTCTCCATTCGGAAGTGCTGGAGGAGGTGGTGGAACGCCGGGTTGGTGAGAGGGTTTTCACCCATCCCGAAAAGATGGGAGGGGCATGGACAATCCGATGAACCAAAACCCGGCACCTGCCACTCGGAGAGACTCTGTAAGGCCCGGGCGATTTCGCACTCCAGCCTGTCCGACGACCTTATGGGAAGTGCCCCATGGAATTCTGCCACCGCCCTTAAGTAATCAATATGCCAGAAAGCCTTTTTCCTCAGCCGTCTGTGCCTTTCTATCCTTTTGGTAAGGTTTCTCTTGGCAGAGCCCACATAGGTGTAAAAGCCGGGGCTCAAATGCAATGGGCCTAAACCTCCCGCCTCAAAGCCGGTTTCTTTCTCCAATCTCAGAAGGAGCAGGTAGCTTCCGCCATCATGGACCTCCTGTTTCAAAGCGTCCCACAATAACGTGACAGGTCTGGCCTCCCGGGCCGCGAGAGAAAGATCGGATCGCCATGTCACGGACAGGGGAAGAAAGAGAACCTTATCTCCCACCGCCAACATTGCCCTGGCAAATTCGAGGTCCGTGTGAAAATCAGGCATAAAAAAATCCGCCAGGGGCCATTGAATCAAAAACAAAACAGAGCACAGGGTTTTCTTGCCTGAAAGACGGGCAAGCTCCTCTAAGTGTTTCTTCCCTCTTGCCGTGACGGCATCCGGAAACATGGCCATCCTGCGGCTGAAGAGCGTGCAGGATTTCACCTCCACCAAGGCTTCTTTCCCGTTTTTCTCGAGCAGCAAATCAAAGCGGCTCTTACCCCTGGTCACCTCGCCTCGAACGATCTTAAACCCTCGAAGTTCGCCTACAGCGCCGTTTTGGATGAGATATCGGGCCACGTCGTTCGCCTTGTGGGTATGGAGGACTACCCTGTGGCGCTCTCGCTCCACGGCGACGGCGGTCAAAGGGAGGCTGCGGTCGGGGTTCTCCGCTTGCTCCAAATAGACAGGCGTTCCCGGCAGGAGCAACTCCAGTAATCGGCCCGGGTTGGGCAGAAAAGCTTTCACGACTTTTCCGTTTAGACTACAGGTGATGGTGAACCGATTCGGCCTGGAAAGAAAAAACGCCTTTTTGGTCGGGCGGAAAAAACGCAATCACTCCCTCCTGGGGCTAAGAGAACTGCAGGTCGACTATATGAAAGGGACTGCTCCCGGGAGCGATATATGAACCTGGGAGCAGTCCCCTTCATATCATCTAGAGATGAAAGGACCGCTTCATCTCAATCTGACTCTCATCATAACCCACCGCAAAATGCTTGCCGTGAATGACAAGAAAAACGGTTTTCCCTCGCTTCCAGGCCATATCGCAGAGCAATTGCTTTCCGTTCCTAAAATAGACCACGCCGGGCTTAGGGCCTGGTTTTTTCGGGGGGAGCGCTTGATGGCGTGAGAATGCGAGGGATTCTCTCTGGGTCAAGCCTTCTTGGGACGCAGAAGAGGCGGTTTCTGAATGGCGTATGGCGAGGACTTCAACGAGGGTTTTGTTTCTTAGGGTCGCCTCGAATCGGGTCGTCACAGCGGGCAGGGCCGAGACTTTTTGCCGCACCGGTTTCAGCCTGTTTAGGTAATTGATAGGGAGGGCGAAATTGAGATCTTCACCCAGATCCGCAAAGGCCGTGGCCACGCCGATCACCTCTCCGGAAAGGTTAAAGATAGGTTCCCCGCTGCACCCCGGTAATACCGGCACGGTCATTTGGATCAACTCCATGTGCCCGGCCTTTCGGATTGCGCTGACCACCCCTTTGTAGAGGGTTACCTGGGATCCACCAGGATTTGCGAGACCAAAGACCGCCTCGCCGGCACGAATCCTGTCCGAATCGCCCAAGACCAATGGGGGGGTGTTTTGCAGTGAGGTTTTCGCAACGAGAAGGTCCAGGCCCGGATCGTCCTTGATGACCTCCAAAACCTCTCCCGTCCTTTGGTCTGTGGTTTTTGCGATTGCCGTGAAAGCCCCAGCCAGAACGTGGTGGTTCGTCACCACATGGCCCTCCCGATTAACGAAGAAACCGGTTCCAGAAGATATAGGTTCGTAGTTCTCATTGAGGGCAAGGATGGTGACAACGGCGGGGGCGCATTTTCGGGAAATCTCAGCAATGGACCTTTCTCCCAAGGCCCTGCCCGGGCACAGAAGTGCATACATAATCACAACCGAAGCAGATCCGAGTGCCGCTTTTCTCATTCCATTATTTTTTCAGGGTTGATGGCCAACGGTCAACCAAAAAGCGTAATTGCGGATCCTTTTGGGCAGAAGGGCGGATCTTGCTTCCTTCGCCATTGACGGTATTCTTTGCCGAGACTATAGTCATTTCATGGCCAAGCCTTCCATTGATCCTCTCGAGAGCGTTCTCGGGCGCCGGGGTTCCCTCGCCCTCTCCCTTGAGGGCTTTGAGTTTCGACCCTTCCAGCTCTCGCTGGCGCGGCTCATCGAAAAAGCGATCCGCGAAAAGACCTCAGCCATAGCCGAGGCGGGAACGGGTACCGGCAAGACGCTGGGATATCTCGTGCCCGCTGTTCTATCGGAAAAGAAAACGGTCATATCCACAGGCACAAAGAACCTCCAAGATCAAATTTTCTTCAAGGATATTCCTCTCCTGTCATTATCCACAGGCCGCAAGATGGATGCTGTGCTCATGAAGGGAAGGAAAAATTACCTGTGCCTGCATCGATACCATCAGGTTTTCGCCCGGCCGGCTCTTATCAAAACAGATCAGGAAAAGGCTCGAGAGAAGCTTGAGCTGTGGATGCAGCGCACGGAATTTGCCGATCGCGCTGAACTGGACTGGATGAGAGACGATGATCCTCTGTGGGACGCCCTATCTTCTACATCAGATCAATGCCTTGGGTCCGAGTGTTTACACTGGGAGGATTGTTACCTGAACAATTTGCGCAGACGCGCTGCTCAAGCCAGAATCATTGTGGTGAACCACCATCTCTTGTTTGCAGACCTCATGGTGAAAAAAGGGGGGTTTGGAGAAATCATTCCGCGCTTTCAGGTGTTGATCTTTGATGAAGCGCACACCATAGAGGACATTGCCACCACCTACTTCGGAAAAAGCCTGAGCACCCATCAACTCATGGAATTTGTCGGTGATGCGGAACGGGAGATGCATCATCTTGATGAGCGGGGGCAAAAGGACTTGAGACAGAACCTGGATCTGGTCCGGGTGGGATTAGCCCGTCTTCGCGAACTCCTGGGAGGTGCTGAAGAGAAAGGTCGGCTTAATGAAAGCCTGCTCGAGTCCATCGCGATGGCGGCAGGCCGCGACATCAAGCAAGGGTTGCGCTTCATCTCCGAAAAGGCAGGGTTAGACGGGTTCAAAGCCCCGACTGTTCAGGCGTTGGCCGGTAGGGCCGTGGACTTTGGCCAACGTTTGGACGACATTCTCATGCTGCACGCCCCGGATTGGCTGAAGTGGTATGAAAGCCGGAAGAAGCTTTTGACACTCCATGCATCGCCCCTAGACATATCGGAAACCATGAACGAACTTCTGTATGAGAAGGTGAAAACCATTATTTTCACATCAGCGACCCTGTCCGCAAAGGGCACTTTCGAATATTTCCGCTCCCGCGTAGGGCTTCAAGAACCTGTGCTGGAAGGCGTCTACCCCTCCCACTTCGAGTTTGAAGCGCAAGCCTTGATGTATATCCCTCTCGACCTGCCCGTCCCAAATGATCCCGGATTTCCCTCCAGGATAGCAGAAAGGATCACGGCATTGCTGACCGCAACAGCTGGCCGGGCCCTCGTCCTCTTTACGAGTCATCACAACCTGGATACAGTCTGTGATCTCATCCAGGGCAAGGTCCCCTATACTCTGTATAAGCAAGGAGAAGCGCCCAGGTCTGTTCTTTTGGAACGGTTCAAGAAGGACAGGCACTCGGTACTGATGGCTACAGGTTCTTTCTGGCAAGGGGTGGATGTGCCGGGGGAGGCGCTTAGTTGCTTAATCATCGATAAACTGCCCTTCGATTCACCGGGCGAGCCGCTGGTGGCCGCCCGAATAGAAGCCATCCGCGCTCGAGGAGGAAACCCTTTCATGGACTATCAGCTTCCTGCCGCCATCATCGCCCTCAAACAAGGTCTGGGGCGGCTGATCAGGAACAGCTTCGACCGGGGCATTCTCTCTGTTTTGGATGTGAGGATCATGAAAAGTCGATATGGTCGTTTCTTCATGGAAAGCCTTCCGAAGATCCCTCTCACCCATGATGTCAGGGACATCAGCCGCTTTTTCGAACAATCGGCGGGCGGCGGGCGATTTGGCTGATTATCGCTTGAGTTCTTGGGTTCTATTAGCCTATATTCCATCAATCCATCCGTTAAGAGAGAAGGAAACGACCCATGAGCCCAAAACCGTGGAAGCTGATTTCCAGTGATAGAAAAGCGAGCTTTCGGATTTTTGATCTCCGCATTGACCGGGCTTGTTCCCCCAGGACGGACAAGGTCTACGACTTCACCATTTTGGAAACCACACATTGGGTGAACGTGATTCCTCTGACGCCGCGAAACGAGGTGGTCCTTATTCGGCAATACCGCCATGGAACGAGAGAAGTGACCATGGAAATTCCTGGTGGGATTGTGGAGTCCAAGGATTCTCCTGTGGTTGCAGCGAAACGGGAACTTCTTGAAGAAACCGGTTACGAGGCGTCGGAAATGCTCCCATTGGGATTTGTCCATCCCAATCCGGCGTTCCTGAACAACCGTTGCTATAGCTTTCTTGGAAAAGATGTCCGCAGGGTGGGCAAGCAGACCCAGGATGAAAAGGAGGATATCGAAGTGCTTTTGAGACCTCTGGGGGATATTCCTCACCTTATCGAGGAGGGGGCGATCACCCATGCCCTTGTGCTTGCCGCCTTCTATCGGTTATATATGGAATATCTCCCCCATGGGCATGATTCAAAATCTAAGCCGTTATAAACCCGCCAGTCCACTTTTCGATTCCCTAGGCAGGAGGACCCATCTGGCTTTCTGGCGGACCGCGTCCAAGACGCTGCCAATCCAGACAAGGCAGGCGCGTATTCGGATTTATTAAGGAGAGCAAAATATTGTTTACATTTCTACGGGTCAGGGGGCTTTTCTTACGTTCCGAGGCTCCCGGCCTGGTCTTTTCAGCGACT
>SMTZ1_10001660_pt1 | contig 22441 bp, 35 predicted proteins | sample DeeMarSWOR136_30_FD_25667 | JGI IMG/M metagenome (IMG submission 25667) | reverse complement strand
TAATATGTGTCAAATTGTAATCATTACAAATTGGTAATTATTACTAAACAAGGTGGATTGTTTGGATAAATATTTAAAAGTTTTAAAAGAAAAAAATTTAAAAATTACTCCCCAAAGATTAATTGTACTAAAATATTTAGGGGAACATTGTACCCATCCCACCACAGATAAAATATATTCCGATTTGAAAACAAATAATCCATCACTTTCTAAAACAACTGTCTATAATACATTAGATATTTTAGAAAAAAATGATATTATTCAGTCATTAACAATATCTGGATCTGAACATAGATATGATTTTAAACAAGGAATGCATCATCATTTTCTTTGTAAGAGTTGTGGGAGGATAGTTGATATAGATATTGAATGTCCTAATCTTGGAAAAATGTTAGAATGTGGACATAAAGTTGAGGAGGTTCATGGATATTTCAAAGGTATCTGTAAAAACTGTAATAAAAAGGAGAAAAAAAATGAATCCTAAAACATTACACAAAATTTCTTATGGTCTTTATGTGGTATGCTCAAAATATGATAAAAAAATAAATGGCCAAATTGCAAATGCATTGTTTCAAGTAACTTCAAAACCACCAACAATAGCAGTTAGTATAAATAAACAAAATTTAACCCATGAGTATATTGATAAAAGTAAATGTTTTACAGTATCCATTCTTTCAGAAGAGGCACCTCTAACATTTATTGGCAATTTTGGTTTTAAATCTGGCCGGGATATTGATAAGTTTAAAGATGTCAATTATAAGCTTGGAAAAAACAAGGTTCCTCTCATAAAAGAATACACTCTTGCATGTTTAGAAGCTAATGTTTTTGATAAAATCGATGTGGGAACTCATACAATTTTTATTGGTGAGGTACTTAATGGAGAAATTCTTTCTGAAGATAAGCCCATGACATATGAGTATTATCATAAGGTAAAAGGTGGTTATTCACCAAAAACTGCTCCTACATATAGCAGTATATTTGATAAAGCAGTTAAAAAGGAGGAAATAAAAATGGAGAGATATGTTTGCAAAGTATGTGGATATGTATATGATCCCGAAAAAGGAGACCCAGATAACGGAGTAGCAGCTGGAACAAAATTTGAAGATGTTCCAGATGATTGGGTTTGTCCTGTTTGTGGAGCCACAAAACAAGATTTTGAGATGGAGTGATTAAACTGAAAAAGGTTGAAATCAAGCCAGATATCTACTGGGTCGGTGGAATCGATTGGGATATACGAAACTTCCATGGGTATTCTACAAATCGTGGAACTACTTACAATTCATATTTAATAATAGATAAAAAAATTACATTAGTTGATACTGTTAAACACTATCTATTTGACGAAATGCTTTCTAGAATAAAAGAAATTGTTGATCCAAAAAAAATAGACTATATTGTTTCAAACCACGTTGAAATGGATCATTCTGGATCACTTCCAAAAATTCTTGAAGAATGCCCAAATGCAACAATATTAACTTCAACAAGAGGAGAAAAAGGTCTAAAAAGACATTATAAAAAAGATTGGAAATTAAAAGTTATAAAATCTGGAGAAAAACTAAATATTGGTAAGAGAACTCTTCACTTTGTTGAAGTACCCATGGTACACTGGCCTGATTCAATGGTTACATATATACCAAGTGATAAATTACTTCTTCCAAATGATGCATTTGGTCAACATATTGCAAGTTCTGAACGGTTTGATGATGAAATTGAATGGGGGATTTTAAAAGAAGAGGCAGCAAAGTATTACGCAAATATTGTTATGCCATATGGAAGTCAAGTTGAAAAAGCTCTAGAAGCACTATCAGGACTTGAAATAGATATGATTGGACCAAGTCATGGTATCATATGGCGCTCCTTAATTCCAGATATTCTAAAAGAATATAAGAAATGGGCAGGCTATGAAACTGAAAATAAGGCATTGATTATTTTTGATTCTATGTGGGGTTCTACAGAAAAAATTGCATATGCACTAAGAGATGGAATTGAAGAATCAGAAATCCCTGTTACAATTAGAAATCTTAAAAATACTCATATATCAGATGTTATAACTGATGTAATTACAACAAAATTAATACTAATAGGCTCTCCAACATTAAATAATTCAATGCTTCCATCAATGGGTGGATTTCTTACTTATCTAAAAGGACTTAGACCAAAAAATAGATTAGGATTTGTTTTTGGATCCTATGGATGGGGAGGCCAGGCGGTAAGTGAAATTGAAAAGATTTTAAAAGACCTTGCATGGGATATACCTTTTAAAAGTGTTAATCTCAACTATATCCCTGATAAAAAGGAATTAATAGAAGTGAAAAAAATTGGTAAAAAATTGGGAAATTATTTAAAAAAATAAATGGAGGTAAAAAAATGTGTAAAAATTGTGGATGTGAAACATCCGGAAAACCAATAAAATATGAATGTCAATGCACAGAAGATGATTGTAGCTGTGGCATTATTGAGTTTGATAAAGAACCGAAGGCAACACCATATTGTTGTGGTGTACCTATGAAAAGAGTGGAATAAATTTTTTTTTAGAGGTTGATTAAATATGGTGAAAAAGAAAATAAAAAAGATTAATATAAAATCTAAAAAAGAAAAAACCCCAGCAGTGAGAGAAAGAGATATTACACCTATGGTTTGGAATCCTTGGGACATTATGGAATCATTTGATAAGATGTTCTGGGATGATCCATGGACACCATTTTGGAACAGAAGATGGGGAGGGCTTATCCCAACTAAAAAATGGTACGATCAAATATTTGATAAGGATACAAAAATCACTGCGATTGATTTGATAGATACCGGTAAAGAATACAAAATCACTGCAGAAATGCCTGGTGTAAATAAAAGTGATATAGAGGTAAATATAACAGAAAATCAAATCAGCATATGTGGTGAAACACAAACAGAAACTAAAGAAGATGACGAGGGCTGGATTCGACGAGAAAGAAGTTATTCAACTATTTGTAGAACAATGCCATTTCCAGAGGAAGTAAATCCTGATAAAGCTGATGCAAAACTTAAAGATGGAATACTTGAGGTAACTGTCAGCAAGAAAAAACCAACAACAGATAAGGGGAGAAATATACCTGTTAAATAATCCTCTTTTCTTTTTAGTAAACGGGGTATATAAATGGAAGAAAAAAACTCAAAAACACTATCACTTCAGGATATATTTAAAAAGATGGTGAAAGAAAATGGGAAACATAAAAGTATTTAGATGTAGAATTTGCGGTGATCCATATATTGGTTCAGAAGCACCAAAGCAATGTCCATTTTGCGGAGCAGCACAACGATTCTTTATAGAAGCTCAGGATTGGAATCCAGATGAATTCAATGTCTCGTTAAGTGATTTATCAAGGGAGAATCTAGAGGCAGCATTAAAACTTGAACTCGATAATGCAGCCTTTTATGATTGTGCAAAAAATGCTGCAGAAAAAGCAGGTGATCATTACAGCTTAGCAAAATTTAAAGCCCTTATGAAAGTCGAGCGTGAACATGCCTCAGCAATATCAAAATTTTTAAAAATATCACGACCTGAACTTGAGAAACAGGCATGCAATGCAAACGCTAAAGCAAATTCAAAAGAAGGTTGGGAAAGAGAAGACCGTGCAATAAAAGCATATGCAAAATTTAGAGACGAAGCAACAGAAAAAAGATTGAAAGAATTTTTCGGTGCATTAGTTGAAATTGAAACAGATCATCTTGGCTTACATTCTGAATATATAAAAGGAGATTAAAATGAATTTAAACCATTATGATATCGAGGAATTACTTTTAACTGCAATAAAAAGTGAGGTTGAAAGTAAAGATTTATATAAAAAACTTGCAAAAAAAACAAAAAATGGACTTTTAGAAGATAAATTAAATTTTCTTGCAAACGAAGAAGAAAAGCACCGAAGTTTTATTGAAGAAATTTATCTTAATCATTTTCCAGATAAAAAAATAATACTTCCAAAAAAAACCGCTGTTCCATTACCTAAAATAGAGTATTCTGAGGCAACACCATTAAGTATTGTTTTAAAAAAAGCAATGGATGCAGAAATTGCTGCAAGTAATTTTTATAAATCTCTTTCAGGCAGATTTGAAGAAGGTTCAAAGATTCAAAACACTTTGAAATATTTTGCAGATATGGAAATTGGACATTTTAAAATTCTTGAAACAGAAAAAGAAAGTATGGAACGTTTTGAAGAAGGAGATGTTTATTGGCCAATGGTTCATGCTGGGCCATAAAAAATTGGAGGAAAAATTATGAGAAGTATAAAAGGAACACAAACTGAAAAAAATCTTCTTGCAGCATTTGCAGGAGAATCTCAAGCTAGAAATAGATACTCCTATTTTGCATCAAAAGCAAAAAAGGAAGGTTATGAACAGATTGCAGCTATTTTTCAAGAAACAGCTGATAATGAAAAAGAGCATGCTGAAGTTTTTTTCAAACATCTTCAAGGTGGAGATGTAGAGATTATGGCAGGATATCCCGCAGGAGTAATTGGAACTACTGCAGAAAATCTTCTGGCAGCAGCAGAAGGTGAAAAAATGGAATGGGGTTCAATATACCCTGACTTTGAAAAAACTGCTGAAAAGGAAGGTTTTCCAATGGTTGCCCACAGTTTTAGAGAGATTGGAGAAGTTGAAGCCTATCACGAAAGGCGATATCGAAAACTTCTAGAAAATGTAAATAGAAAGAAGGTTTTCAAAAAAGATAAATCTGTTAAATGGAAATGCAGAAATTGTGGTTATGTTCATGAAGGTCCTGAAGCACCAGATGTTTGTCCTGCTTGCCAACACCCACAGAGTTATTATGAGATATGGACAGAACCATACTAGGATTAATGGAGGTTGAATAATTGACAATAATTGAAAATGTAAAAGATGCAATAAAAACAGCCATTCAAATGGAAAAGGATGGATACGATTTTTACTCAAAAGCTGCAGCTCAAACAAATAGTGAGATGGGTCGTACTATATTTGAAAGTCTTGCAAATGACGAACAAAGACACCTTTATATTTTTCAAAAAATGTTTGAAGAAAAAGTAAGTACTTCTGAATGGGATGATTTAGTAAATTCAAGTAAAAAATATACAAAAATTCCTGTATTTCCAACTGACCTGAAAGGTGCGTCTGGAATTGATGTAGATAGTTCTGAAATAGATGCTCTTAGATTTGCAATGGATAGTGAAAAAGAAGCAATTGATTATTATAATGAAATAAAAGAAAACCTTGATGATGAAGATCTAATCAATATTGTTAATGAAATAATTGAACAAGAAAAAAACCATTATTCATTACTTGAAAATGAATTTCATCATATAAATTCAACAGGTTATTGGTTTGAATTTGATTATCTGGGAGGACAGAATTTTTGAGTGAGGAAATAAAAGCTGATGCAGAACTAGACTGTGTCGGATATTTTTGTCCTATGCCTATTGCAATGACTAAAGAAGAAATAGATAAAATTGAAATAGGAAAGATCCTCAAAGTTGAAGCAGATGATCCCGCTGCAGAAGAAGATATTAAACGTTGGGCAAAAAGAACTGGACATGAATTATTAAAGTTTGAAAAAGAAGGTACAATACTGACCTTCTTTATTAAAAGAATGAAATGAGGTGAATAAGTGAGAAATGAAAATTTTATATTATATTTACATGAAGCAGATTCACTGGAAGAGCTCTTTTCATCTTTGGTTTTAAAAAGGAGATTAATATGAATTCGATAACTATCTCAGAAGTTATGGAAAAAGATCATGATAAAATTGTAAAATTACTTAACGACTTTGAAAAATGTATAGATTTAGATAAAAAGACAATAAAAAGAGCATATGATATATTTAAATGGGAACTTGAAAAACATATTTTTACTGAGGAAAAAGTTTTATTTACTGTTTATGAACCAGAAAACATTGTTGAAGGTTATAAAATGATTCCTCGTCTTATGCAAGATCATGATAAAATATACAAACAATTGAAAGCAATGAATAAGATAATTAAATCAAATAAGGAGTGTAATTTTCAAGAGTTTAAAGAGATTTTCACAAAACATAAAGATTTTGAAAATGAACAGGTATATCCGAAATTTGATCAAGAGTTAGATGAAATAACAAAAGAAATGATTATTAAAAGAATCAAGGAAGTCAAATTAAATGATACTGGTTTAAATAATCTTAGATTAGAATGCTCCGAATGTGGTAAAAAAATAGGAATATTAAACTCATATTATAATCCAAAGCTTAGTAAAAGATGGATTTTTTGTGGTAGATGTTATGATAAGATAGAAGGAAAATAAAAGGAGGTATATTGAATGAAAGATGAAAATTCTATTTTATATGTACAAACAACTGACGCACCTGAAAAACAATATTCTCCGTTAGTTCTTGCACAAACTGCAAAAATGATGGATATTAAACCAATTTTATATTACCTTGGAACTGGTCTTAAAATTTTAATGCCTGGAGAAGCAGAAAAAATAAAACTTGGAAGTTTTCCGTCTGTTGCAGAAATGATAAAAAAAACTCTTGATATGGGAATAGAAATTTATGTCTGTGAAGCTTCAAAACAAATGATTGGTTTGGATACTGTTGAACTTATCCCAGGTGTAAAAATTGTTGGAGCAGGAACTCTTAATGACCTTGCGCTTGATGCAGGTTCAACTATGTGGTTTTAGGAAGGAATAATGAAAAACATATATCTTGATCATGCATCTTCAATGCCTGTTGATACTCGGGTAATTAATTTTATAAAACCATATTTAGCCCAAGCAGGTAATCCTTCATCACTTTATGAAATAGGTCAAAATGCAAAATTAATAATAGATGAATCTAGAAAAAAACTAGTTGACTTTATTAATGCTGAAAATGAAAAATCAATTATTTTTACAGGTAGTGCTACAGAGTCAAACAATCTAGCAATTAGGGGAACTGCTCAAAGAAATGTAAAAGACGGAAAGCAGGTTCTTTCAAGTGCAATTGAACACATCTCAGTAATAAATCCTATGAAAGATCTTCAAAAAAACGGTTGGACATATGACACAATCCCTGTTGATGAGTTTGGATTAATAGATAAATCTGCTCTTAAAAAACTCCTAACCACCGGTACTACAGTCACATCAATTATGTATGCAAATAATGAAATAGGAACTATTCAGCCAATAAAAGAAATATCTGAAATTGTCCATGAAAGCGGAAAATATTTACATGTCGATGCAACTGCTGCTGCTGGAAGAATTCCTATTGATGTTCAAAAAGATGGAATTGACCTTTTAACACTTTCTTCAAACGACTTATATGGACCCCGAGGGGTAGGTGCGCTTTATATAAAACCAGGCGTAAAAATACAATCAGTTATGCCTGGTGGCGGACAAGAACGGGGGCTAAGATCTGGTACTGAAAACATATATGCAATTGCTGGAATGGGAGAAGCAGCAAACATTATGAAAAAAGAGATGAAAAGTGAAAGTGAGAGATTGAAAAATATTAGAAATAATCTTATTTCAAATATTACAAAAATTGAAAATTCTCATCTAACAGGTCACCCAACTAAACGGTTACCTCATCATGCAAGTTTTAGATTTGATTATATCGAAGGTGAAAGTATTCTTTTAAATATGGACATGTATGGAATACAGATTGCAACAGGTTCTGCATGTTCTTCAAAAACACTTGAACCTTCACATGTTCTTCTGGCAATCGGTCTTAAACATGAAGAAGCACATGGTTCTATGGTTATGACTTTAGGTCGGTCTAATGACATGGAGCAAGTTCCAATAATTGTAAATGCAGTGGAGGAGACTGTAACTCGTTTAAGAAAACTCTCTCCACTTACATAAAGGAGGTAAAAAAAATGCCGGTATATAGTAAAAAAGTAATGGATCATTTTACAAATCCAAGAAATGTAGGAATAATAGAAAATGCAGATGGTTACGGAAAAGTAGGAAATCCAGTTTGTGGGGATTTGATGGAGATGTACATAAAAGTAGAAAATGAAGTTATAAAAGATATTAAATTTAAGACGTTTGGATGTGGTTCAGCCATTGCAACAAGTTCTATGGTCACAGAACTTGCTATTGGAAAAACTGTTGATGAAGCGCTCAAAATCACTAGAAATGATGTTGCAAATGAGCTTGATGGTCTTCCACCCCAAAAAATGCATTGTTCAAATCTAGCTGCAGATGCACTTCATGCGGCAATTAAAGATTATAAAGAAAAAAAGAAAAAGAAATAAAATTTGGAGGTAAAAATTATGGCAAAATTAAGAGGAATTTATAAATGTGAAATATGTGGAAATATTGTAGAAGTTTTACATGCGGGAGTAGGCGCACTTGTTTGTTGCGGAGAAGAAATGAAGGAAATGAAAGAAAAAACTGAGGATTCTTCTGTAGAAAAACATGTTCCATTTATTGAAAAAACAGCAAATGGAGTACTTGTAAAGGTTGGACAGAACCAAGATCATCCAATGGAAGAAAAACACTTCATTGAATGGATCCAAGTGATAGCAGATGGAGCAGCTTATAGAAAATTTTTAAAACCAGGTGATAAACCTCAAGCCGTGTTTGAAATTAATGCAAAAGATATTACTGCAAGAGAATACTGTAATGTCCATGGTCTTTGGAAATCTAGTTAAATTCAGCAAATGGTGATGAATTTGGGTGAAATGAAAGATTCTGTTGATAGTGTAATGCAAATGATGGGAGAATTATCAAAACAACAACCGGAAACCTTGAGACATTTTAAAGCATTTATGGGATCAGTTCTTCAGGAAGGTGTACTTGATACAAAAACAAAAGAGCTTGTTGCTATTGGAACAGCTATAACTGCTCGATGCAAATACTGTATAGCAATTCATGTAGAAAAAGCATTAAAAGCAGGTGCCACAAAAGAAGAAATTTTAGAAGTTGCAACTGTAGCAATTTTAATGGGCGGTGGTCCGGCAATGACTTATATTGTTGAAGTAAAAAAAGCTCTAGATGAGTTTTTAAGGTGATGAAATGTTTTGTTACCAATGTGAAGAAACAATTAATAATAAAGGTTGTACCAATGCAGGTGCATGTGGTAAAAAAGGTGAAGTAGCAAATTTACAAGACCTTTTAATACATTTGATGAAAGGTATTTCAATTTGTAATATTGAAGCTAGAAAACAGGGAAAAAACACAGTAGAAGCAGATAAATTCATAATGGATAATTTATTTGCAACCATTACTAATGCAAATTTCGATAAGCAATATTTTTTAGATAAAATACAAAAAGCAATCAAATTAAGAGATAAAATAAAAGAAACCGTTTCAATAGAGTCACAGCATGATTCTGTAATCTGGCACTCTGATAATGAAGAAGAGATTTATGAAAAATCAGAAAAAATTGGAATATTGAGTACAGAAAATGAAGATATAAGGTCCCTACGTTGGCTACTTACATATGGAATAAAAGGAATGGCTGCTTATTCACATCATGCCTATGTACTAGGTAATAAAGATGATGAAATTTTTAAGTTCATGCAAGAAGGGCTTGCTGCAACTACTAAAGATTTATCTGTAGATGAATTAGTAAACTTGGTAATAAAATGTGGAGAGATGGGTGTAAATACCATGTCAATGCTTGATAAAGCAAACACATCTGCTTATGGTAATCCGGAAATTACAAATGTATACATTGGAGTTAGAAATAACCCAGGGATTCTAATTAGTGGCCATGATTTAAAGGATTTGGAGCAACTTCTTAAACAAACAAAAGGAACTGGTATTGATATTTATACCCATGGAGAGATGCTACCTGCAAATGCATATCCCGCATTTAAGAAATATCCACATTTAGTAGGTAATTATGGAAGTTCATGGTGGAGACAAAAAGAAGAGTTTGAAAAATTCAATGGACCTATTCTTCTTACAACAAATTGTCTAGTACCTCCGAGAGATTCCTATAAAGATAGAGTTTATACAACTGGTATCGTTGGATTTGAGGGCTTAAAACATATTCCTGATGGAAATCCAAAGGATTTTTCAGAAATTATTAAACATGCAAAAAGTACTTCTCCTCCTGAAAAAATTGATGATGGTGAGATCACTATTGGTTTTGCTCACAACGCTACATTAAGTGTTGCAGATAAAATTGTCAAAGCCGTTAAAACTGGCAAAATTAAACGATTTGTTGTTATGGCCGGTTGTGATGGTCGAAGAGCAAATAGACAGTATTATACAGATTTTGCAAAAGCTCTAACAAAGGATACAGCAATTCTTACTGCAGGATGTGCAAAGTATAGATATAACAAACTTGGCCTTGGAGATATTGATGGTATCCCAAGAGTAATTGATGCAGGTCAGTGTAATGATTCTTACTCACTTGTTGTAATTGCAAAAAAGCTTGCTGAAGTTTTTGGAGTAGAACTTAATGAACTGCCAATTTCTTTCAATATAGCATGGTATGAGCAAAAAGCTGTTCTTGTACTGCTATCACTTTTATCACTTGGTGTAAAAAATATAATGCTAGGACCAACCCTGCCTGCTTTTGTTTCACCAAATGTTTTGAAAGTTCTTGTTGAAAAATTCAATATACAACCAAATTCAACAGTTGAAAATGATCTTCCAACATTAAAAATAACTGCATAAATTGATATATATGCCAAAAAGAAAGATAGTAAAAATTGACGAGGAAAAATGTACAGGTTGTGGACTGTGTATCCCGAATTGTCCTGAAGGTGCAATTCAAATTATTGATGGGAAGGCAAGACTAGTAAGTGATATTTTTTGTGACGGTCTTGGTGCTTGTCTTGGACATTGCCCAGAGGGAGCAATTACAACTGAAGTGCGGGACGCAGAGCCATATGATGAAAGAAAGACTATGGTAAATATTGTAAAAGCAGGAAAAAACACAATAACTGCCCATCTAAAACATTTGAAAGACCATGGAGAAACTGAATATCTGAGAGAAGCTCAGGAATATCTAGAAGAACAGGGTATTGATATTAAATTAGAAGATGAAATATGTGATTGTACCCATGAACCTCATCATGCATGTCCTGGAGCACAAATGAAGGTTTTTTCTGATGAAAAGAGAGATTCCTTTGAGGAAACAGGGTCCAGAAGTTCTCAATTAAGGCAATGGCCAATTCAGCTACATCTTGTTCCACCATTTGCACCATATTTCAAAGAAAAAGATGTTTTACTTGTTGCAGATTGCGTGGGTTATTCTGTAGGTGATTTTCATAAAGATTATCTCAAAGGGAGAAGTATTACCATTGCATGTCCAAAATTAGATACAAATCAAGAGATTTATCTGGATAAATTGATTAAATTAATAGATGGATCAAAAATAAATACCCTTTCAGTCATGACAATGGAAGTACCTTGTTGTAGTGGCCTGCTTCATCTTGCAAAAAGAGCAGCAGAAAAAGCATCAAGAAAAATTTCAATTAAGTCAATAGTTGTTGGAATTAAAGGGAATATATTAAAAGAGGAATGGATTTAGGAGGTATTATTTTTGGAAAGATGTTTTAAAGCAGGTGAAAAGGCACCAGATTTTTCACTATATGATCATAATGAAAAAATATTCAAATTAAATGATTTCAAAGGAAAAAGAGTTCTTCTTTCGTTTCATCCACTAGCGTGGACTGGGATTTGTTCAAAACAAATGAAATCTCTTGAAGAAAATTTCAAAACTTTTGAAGAATTAAACACAGTTGCCGTAGGAATAAATATAGATACTATTCCATCAAAAAAAGCTTGGGCTGACAGTTTAAATATAAAAAATACCAGGCTACTTTCTGATTTTTGGCCTCACGGGAAAGTCTCACAACTTTATAATTTATTTAGAGATAAAGATGGTTTTTCTGAAAGAGCAAATATAATTTTAAACGAAGATCAGATAGTTGAATTTGTTAGAATATATGAAATTGGTACTCTACCCGATATAAAGGAAATAATAACTTTTTTAAGAGAACTTGATGAAGATTAATTTTGGTAATTGATAATTTATGGATGAAAAAATTGGAGATAATTTTCAGAAAGAAACAAAATATTCAAGATTTTCACTTGGTGGGGGAGGACTTGATTGGAGCACAAAACCAGAATTATACAAAACCTATCCAAAATCAAAAAAAATAGAGCTTGTAAGTCCAAAAAATTTGTCAAAAATTCCCTTATTTGAAATTTTAGAAAAAAGAAAAAGTATTAGAGATTTTTCTAAAAAACCAATTTCCAAAGAACAACTTTCATATTTAATATGGACAACAACAGGCATTCAAAGAAAAGAATATAATTTTGAATACAGAACTGCACCATCTGCAGGAGCACTTTATCCAATTGAAACATATCTGATTATAAATAATGTTGAAAAAATTTCTGAAGGAATATATCATTATTCAATTAAAGATCACGTTCTTGAAAAATTAAAATTAGGGGATTTTGGAAAAGAAATTTCAAATGCAGCGTTAGGTCAAAATATGTGTGCAGAAGCAGCAGTTGTTTTCATTTGGACTGCTATTTTCGAAAGATCTATTTGGAAATATGGACAAAGAGGTTATCGATATATTTATCTTGATGCAGGTCACATTGGTCATAACCTCGCACTTGCAGCAACCAGTTTAAACCTTGGAAGTTGTCAGATTGCAGCACTTTTTGATGATGAAGTAAATGAATTAATTGGTGTAGATGGAAAAGATGAAAGCACCGTTTACATGAGTGTTGTAGGAAATATAAACTCAAAATAATGATATTTAAAAAATTAGAAAGATATAAAAATCAGCTAAATAGTTTAAATAATCAAATCGGGGGAATATTTGTGAGTTCAGAAGATATAATGGAGTTAAATGATTCTAATTGGGAAAAAAAAATTGAAAAAGGAGAAATACCTTGTGTAGTAATGTTTTCAAGTCCAACATGTCCTTATTGTAAACAGATGAGACCTAGTTTTGAGGAATACGCAAAAGAATTTAAAGGAAAAATAATTTTTGCAGAAGTTGACATTACTCAAAATCCAACTATTGCCAGTAGATATGGGGTAATGGGCACACCTACCTTCAAATTTTTTTGCAATGGAAAACCAGTATATGAGATAACTGGTGCAATTTATCCACATTTAATAAAAAAAGCAGTTGAAGACACATTAGAGCATGGCCAATCATGTGCTGACAATACTACTTGGACACCTCCTGAAGTTAGTCCCTATGCATAAGTTTTGATATAATGGATGTAAAGGAAGCAATTGAAAAAAGAAGGGCATTTCGTTCATTAGAACCAGTAAAAATTACAAAAGATCTAATTGAGGACTTAGCAAGATGTGCTCAAATCACTGCGTCTTGTTTTAATAATCAACCATGGAGATATATTTTTGTTTATGAACCTGAGATGCTTAAAAAAATGCACGTAGCACTTTCTTCAGGTAATGAATGGGCACATAAAGCATCAATGATTATAGTTGTAATTGGAAAAAAAGAAGATGATTGTATCATCTATGATAGGATCTATTATAGATATGATATTGGAATGGCAACGGGAGCAATGATTTTAAGGGCAACAGAACTAGGACTTGTTGCTCATCCAATAGCAGGATACAGCCCTAGAAAAACTAGAGAAATACTTGGAATCCCTGATGAACTTGATGTTATAACTCTAGTAATTGTTGGAAAACATTCTGATAAGATTAATCCAGTTTTGTCTGAAAAACAGAAAAAAGATGAGAAACAAAGACCTAAAAGAAAGAATATAGATGAATTTGTATATATAAATAGATATATTTAAAATAAGTGATGTTATGAAAATTGAACATGTAGATGGTGAAAATAAAGGAAAAATTATGCTATATGCTTTAAGTACATGTGGATGGTGTAGAAAGACAAAAGAGTTTTTAACAAAATTAGGTGTTAGTTTTAATTATGTTTTTGTTGACTACTTAGAAGGTGATGATAGAGAAAGTACAATGGATGAGGTTACAAAATGGAATCCAAAACGTTCATTTCCAACAATTGTAATAAATGAGAAAGATTGCATTGTTGGTTATAAAGAAGATAAGATAAAAGAGGCCCTTGGATTATGATTGAGATAAGCAAAGATAAAATTAATAAAACTTTTAAACGCCTTGATAAACAAGCAGAGGCATCAGGATATCACCTAAATCCTGATGAAAGTTTTACAAAAGATCTGATAAAAAGTCTCCTTATAAATAGAGAAAGATATGGATATTGGGCTTGTCCATGTCGCCTATCCGATGGTAAACGAGAAGAAGATTTAGATATAATTTGTCCCTGTGATTATAGGGATCCAGATTTAGATGAATTTGGGACTTGTTATTGTTCGCTCTATGTATCCCAAGATATAAAAGATGGTAAAAAACAAGCAGAACCAATTCCTGAAAGAAGACCTTCAAAGGAAGAAAGAAATAAACTTCAAAAAAAATCAGTAGAAATTAACAAAGCCTCACTTTCAAAACCTGTCTGGAGATGCAAGGTTTGTGGTTATTTATGTGGAAGGGATCAACCTCCTGAAATATGTCCTATTTGTAAAGCAAAAAAAGATAGATTTGAGCTTTTTATGAGATAAATATTTTTATTTATTTTTTCTTTTTTTTCTGTTTTTTCTTTTTATTTTTTTTAGATTTTTCTATATTTTTTTCCATTTTTTTTCTAAATTCTAGGAAAAATAATAGATCTTCATCACCCATTTTATCCCCTTTAATTTCATCCAGCTCTACCATCATCACATGGTTCATCTGAATCCGTTGTTCTTGCATGTTCCGCATGAGCTGGTTGGGTACATACATCTAGAGATTGTTTTTTCATAGATTTACCACAGCAAGTAGGATTATTATCATCTATTACCTCAATTATTCTTCCACAACTTTCACATTTATATGATTTCTTCATAATTTTTCACCTATTTTTGTACCATTTCATTAATCTTTGCAATTATATGTCTTTTTTCTTCCTCTGGTAAAAATTCATCAAGTTTTGGATAAAACTGCATTTCCTCAAAGTATTTATGTTTAATAATAAAATGTTTAAAACTGTATATATCACAAATCATTCTATTATCACGAATCTCTTTTCTCCAATTATTTAGAGTATTTAATATAAAGTTATGTTGTTTAGTAAGCTCTGGAAGCATCTTATATCCGTATGTAACATCATCAGGATTATAAGAAGTAAATATTGCTTTTTCCTCAGTAAAAACATGTTTTTCAAGTTCCCAATCAAACTTAATAAATACTTTTTTCATAGAATCAAAATCTTTTTTTGACTCTTTTTCTAATAGATTTAATAATTCTTCGATTTTTTTATGATCTTCTATCATAAGAGATGATATACTTATCTTATCAGCCATATGAAATTTTACCTCCTATCTTTTCATAATATTTTATTATATTTTATAACTTGCCTTGCGGTATTTAGTTAAAACTTTATGCAATAAATTATTTAGGTATAAAAAATGGATTTGACATCAGATATTGAAATAAAAATAATTGATACTTGGAATCAAGATGAAATTGTTTATTTATATAAAACAGGAGGTTGGTGGAAAGAAGAATATGACCCCTCTGGAATAAAAAATTTAATAAAAGGTAGTTTTGCTTTTGCAATTGCATTTGATACAAAAATAAAAAAAGCTGTAGGTATGGGGAGAGTCTTATCAGATGGTGTGTCTGATGCATATATCCAGGATTTAGTAATATTAAAAGAATATAGGAATTTAGGAATAGGTCGTGAAATTGTAAAATTTTTAATTAATCATTGTAAGAAGAAAGGTATTAATTGGATAGCTCTTATTGCTGAACCTAAACAAGATGGATTCTATGAAACATTAGGTTTTAAGATTATGAAAAATTATATCCCTATGAAATATAAAACAGAGGAATAATATGTTAAAACTTGACGATTTTCAACCGATAACACTTGAAGATAAACCATTATTTGATAAGCATTATGAAAAATATCCACCATTTCATAGTGATAATGTTTTTACAACTCTAATAAGTTGGATGGATTATGCTGATTATCATTTTACATTTAAAGAAAATAATCTTATTATATACTCAAATATTGAAAATAATATTAGATTTAGGCCTTCATCTGGAAAATTAAAAAAGGAAATTTTTGATCAAATTATAAATTTAGGAAAAAAACAGAATTCTGATTACCCATTTGGAGTAATAAGTTCAGATGTTAAAGAATGGTTAAATAAAGTATATCCAAAAATGAAATTTTTTGAACATAGAGATTATTATGATTATGTTTATTTTTCAAAAGACCTTGCGGATTTAAATGGGTCTTCTTATTCAAAGATTCGCAATCGATTGAATAAATTTAAGAAAAATTATGATTATAAAGTTGAAAATATATCTATAGAAAATTTTAAGGATGTTAGGGAATTTCTTAAAAGGTGGTGTCTTTGGAAGGATTGTGAATCAGATAAATTTCTTGAATTTGAAAAAAAGGCAATCCTTTTTTCTATGAAAAACTATTTTAAATTAAAACTATCGGGTATTATAATAAGGATAAATGACAAAATCGAATCAATTGCAGTGTTTGAAAAAATGAACAAAAATACTGCTGTGATTCATTATGAAAAAGGCTCTCCAGATTATGACGGAATCTATAAGGCAATAAATCAAGAAACTGCTAAGATACTCCAAAATAATTTTGAATTTATAAATCGAGAGTCGGATATGGGCATACCTGGACTTAGAAAGGCCAAGCTATCATATCGACCCCATCATTTGATTGAAGTTTTTCATGTTGATAGAAACAATATTATTTCTATCTAATCCTCATCGCATCCCGGACAAATTAAATTAAACTCTCCGCTTGTTCTTAAAATTTTACAAATTCTGCAAGTTTCTGGTATTACATGATTTCCACCGTTATCTATGATATTTTGTGCAGAAACCTTTATTTCTTTGAGAACTTTTTCATTTGATATTTCGACTTTGCCTCGCTTTTTAGAAATGTATTGACATACCGCTGCAGGAGTTACTCCTAATCTGTATGCTGTTTCTTTTTGACTCAATCCAAAATCATTGATCATACTTTCTGCGATACCTTTCCTAATTACGGGTAATCCGTTCCACATCATATACTCGCAGGTAGTACGTTTCATATATATGTATTCACTATTTTATACTTATAATTAACGATTGTTTATTTTATTCTAGTATAAGTATTTTTCCAAAATTTTATAAAAATAAAAATTAATTAATCCTCTATAAACAAATAATTATTGTTATCATATTTGATAACGATTGTTACTAAATAAATTAACTTTAAATGTAATTTTATAATATCTTTTTTTTGGGTTTATTTAAAATGAAAAAATTAGTAATAATAACGATTTTTATGACACTAATATCTATTATTTCAGTTAATGTTTGTGGGGAAAATATTGCCTTAAATAATATTTTTAACAAAGAAAAAGCTGAAAATAATGGATGGACAGGTAATATTAGAGTAGAAGGAAAAAGTGAGACCATATGGATTGGTGAAATAACAGTTACAGATTCAAATATTAATGCAGAAAATGCTAGCTCAGGTTTGATTGAAACCTATTATTTACCCTATCCTAGTATTTTAGGGGCCCTTGATGAGGCATCAAAACAGGGCGGATTTTCATATTACGTGATTTATTATCCAGATTGGAATGCATTTTATGTTCAGACAATTTCAGAGGATTCTGACTGGTGGCATTATTGGGTTGATTATGAACTTCCTATGATTGGGGCTGGAAAATATGAGTTAACAAATGAAGATAATGAAATACTATGGGGTTATCTGGAAAACTGGGAGGCTCATGCCTTAAAAATTACTATTGATAAAAAAGTTGTAAAGAAAAATGAAGAATTTACAGTAAGTGTTTTTAATGAATCAGATAGTTTTGTAAAAAATGCAACAGTTTTTATCGGTTCAAACACCTATTTTACTGATATAAATGGAACTGTTACAATTAGACTTAAGAAATCTGGTAGTTTTGTTTTATATTCTGAAAAAAACGATTTTGTCAGATCAGAAAAAGTAATTTTAGAGGTAAAGACAAAAAGTGTTTCAAAAAACATACTTTTAAATTATATCTTAAAACATTTCAAAATATTAAATATAATAACAAACTTTAAAAATTATAAATAAGCGGTATTTGTGGATATGAATTTAATAAAAAATGCATTAATGATTGTAATTCCAATAATTGTCATAATTGGAGCTGGAATATTTTTTGTAAATACAGGAATAATTTCTACTGAATCCATAAATTTTGATACCGATATTGTAAATGTTACATTAAAAATTGAGTATAGTAATGATATTATTGATACATATAACATAAAAATGAAAAATCCGACTGTGTATTCTGTTTTGATGAAAGCTTCAAATGATTACGATTTTTCAGTTGGAACAAAATATTATGATCAGTATCAAAGCCATTATATTTTTTCAATTAACTCAGTAGCGGAGGGAGAAAACAACAAATTTTGGCAATATTATATAAATGGTAAATATGGGACGGTCGGTGCTGATCTTCAGACTTTAAAAGATAATGATTTTATTGAATGGAAATTTCAAGAACCAAAAATTTAAAAAGATTTAATAAGTTATAATAAATGGAGGAGAAATATGATAGGAAAAATTAAAAACAACATGTCAAATATTTTTATAGCATCTTTTTTAATAATCTTAGGAATTGTTGGTAGATTAACATTTACCCAATTACTGCCGAGTTCACCGGCACTTTATATTACAATTAATGGAATTACCCAACCTATGTTTATGATGGATTTATTCTTTTTAATAGCAATAATTGCAATTATTAGTAGCTTACTTTTAAAAAGTTTTTATGTCTTTATTGTACCAATATCAATAATGCTTATTACAGATATAATTATTGGAAATAATTACATATTTTTATTTACCTGGTCAGGATTTGCAATAATTGGTCTTATTTTTTACTATTTAAAAATTAAAGAGAAATTAACCTTACAAAAAACTCCTTTGGTTTTTGGAGCAGGTATTGGTAGTGTTTTAATTTTTGATTTATGGACTAATTTCGGATGTTGGCTTGGATGGTATCCACATAATCTTTCAGGTCTTTCTTTATGTTATACAGTTGCATTACCTTTTACACTTTGGCATCTTTTATCAACAACAATTGCAATTGGACTGGTTGTCTTACCAATAGTTTATCTTAAAGAACATAAAATTATTAAACCCAACTACACAATAAAACCATTAGAAAAACCATTATTTATATCATTTTTTGCAATCGTTATGTTTTTTTCGATTGTAATGTTTTTAATCTAAATTTTTCTAATTTTTTTCATTTTCTTTTATTTCAATTTTTATTTTTTTCTTGCTAACTGGTACCAATTTTTTTAATTTTAGGTCTATATTTTCACTTGTTTTATATTCATTGATTGCTTTTTTTGGTATTTTCCCATTTACCTCATATATATAAAATCCTTTATCTCCATCAATAGAGGTAATATATTGATTTTTTCCATCGCTTATTATTTCTACACCTGGAACTTGTTTTAAAGCATCAAAAATTGAAGTATTTTTTCCTATTTCTATTTCAGATTCTTCTGTAAAGGTTTCAAAAGCTCTTTCTAAACTATTTAGATTAGCTGAAAACAGATGAACATTTCCAATAATTTTTCTTTTTATTAAACCAGCTTTTTCAAGAATTTTAATATGTCTTGATATGACTGGTTTTGATATATTTAGCTCTCTTGATAATTCAGATAAATGTATCTCTTTGTGAGCAAGTTTTTTTAATATCTTTATTCTTGATTCACTACTTAATGCATTAAATAAATCAATGTTACTCATTTGAATAACATTTGTTATTACTATTGTTAATTTTAAATCTTTCGTTTATATATAAAATTTAGTAAGTGTTAAAATGAATAAGAAATTCTCCTTAATTTTAATTATTTTAACAATTATCCTATTATTTAATTTCCCATTAATTAATAACAAGGTATTTGCATATTCTGGAGAAAATTTTCCTTATCAACCAGATGATTTAGAAATTATTAATGCATTAAATTATCTTAGTAAAAAACAATCAAGTGATGGAAATATTGGTGGATTATCTGTTTCAGCATGGGCAGCAATAGCAATATTTGCAGCCGATGATGATCCAAATAACTGGGGAAATCTAGTAAATTATTTGGAAATAAAAACTCCGAATCTGGATCCAGATAAAGCAACTGATTGGGAAAGACATGCACTTGCAATTGTAGCTTGTAACAAAAATCCTACAGACTTTGCTGGAATTGATTTTGTTGAAAAAATAAAGAGTTTTTATGATGGCACTCAAATAGGAAAAACATCAATTCTTTATGATGATTTTTTTGGAATAATTTCTCTAATTTCATTAGGGATTGATAAAAATGAAACAATTATTCAAAATACAAAATCGTATATTATAAATAAACAGAATTCGGATGGGGGATGGGGAGATGCTGATTCAACAGCTGCTGCAATAATGGCTTTGATTTCATCAGGTGAAAATAAAGAATCTCAAGTAATTTCTAATGCTCTTTCTTTTTTAAAAACTCTCCAGGCAGATGATGGTGGTTTTAAGTCATGGGGAATCACAAACTCTGCTTCAACTTCTTGGGCTGTTATGGCAATTACTGCTGCAGGTAAAAATCCAACATATAGTGAATGGCAGAAAAACGGTAATAATCCCATTAAGTATCTGTTAAATTTACAGCAAGCTGATGGAAGTTTTAATTGGTCAAATAGTAATAATATAAATCCTGAATGGATGACATCCTATATAATTCCTGCATTACTGGGTAAATACTATCCTATAAAAATTTATGATTCAGGTAATAATAATCCACCATTCAAACCAAGCAAACCATCTGGGCATTCTGAAGGAAATTTAGATGTTTTATACACTTTTACAACAACAAGTATAGATCCTGATGAAGATAAAATTCAATATAGATTTGATTGGGATGCAGATGGAAATCATAAGTATAGCCCTTGGACAAATATAGGAAACTCTGGTCATGTAGGTTCAGTATCTAATAAATGGGATGTTGCTGGTAACTATTTAATAAAATCACAAGCAAGAGATGAAAATGGATTGACTAGCAAATGGTCAGATGGTCATTTCATAAAAATTAAAAAAGATAACAAATGGACTGGAAATATTCGAATTGAAGGAGAAAAAAATACAATTTGGGAAGGAACTGTCACAATTGATGAAACATATTTTAATGCAAAAAATGTAGATACTGGTCAAATTGAGAAATTTAATATAAAATATCCTTGTATATTAGGAGCAATTGTAAAAGCTTCAGAAATAGCTGATTTTTCAATTGCTATTGAATACTTCCCAAGTCTAAATTCATATTATATTCAATCAATTGAAAATGAATCTGATTGGTGGCATTATTGGGTTGACTATGAGAAACCTATGGTTGGTGTTGGAAAATATAAGTTAACAGATGAAAAATATGAAATTTTATTGGGTTATTTGGAAGGTTGGGAAGCACATACCTTAAAAATTAGAATTGATAAAAAAAACATTAAGAAAAATGAAGAATTTACAATCAATGTTTACAATGAAACAGGTAGAAGCGTTAAAGATGCAACAGTTTATGTTGGTTCTTATAATTTTTTAACAGATGATGAAGGAAAAGTTAATTTAAATATATCAGAAACTGGAGAATTTATTGTTTTTTCTGAAAAAGATGGCTTTATAAGATCAAAGAAAGAGATAGTAAAAATTAGTAAAGATATTGAAATTGTTAGTCCAATAAATAATACATTATACTTTGCAAATTTTAAAATTAGAGAGAATTTAAAAAACACTTGGATAATTGGACCTATAAAAATTGAAGTTAAATCAAGAGATAAGATAGAAAAAGTTGAATTTTATATAAATGGTATATTAGAACATATTGATGATGATCAACCGTTTGAATATTGGTTAAATAAAAGGTCATTTTTTAAAAAATCAATAATTACTGTAAAATCCTATCTTTGTGGAAATATTAGTAATATTATATTTAAATTAATAAAAATAATAAAGGAATTGTTGGATAAAGATGAAAAAAACATGATTTTTGATGTAATTAAGAATTCATTTGAAGATTTAAAAACACAAGAGTTGATAATAGGTGATTGTGAAACAATTGAATCTATTATAATTAATTTTTTCCCAAACTTTTATAAAACATTAATAGATAGAGGATAAAAAATTCATAATATAAAAATAACCTATAAAAATCAAGAATTTTACATACATAGGTTATATTAATTATGACCGAAACTTTTAAATACTGTACATAGATTAACAATTGTTAATTAGAGGCAAAATGGGGTTATAAGAATTAATGAAAATTAGATCGAGGTGGTCTAAAGTAATAAAAATATATTAGAATTAAAAAGAAAGGGGGTTGCAAAAGCAAGGGGATCCCATCTTTTTTCATCCCATCCTTTCCTCCTCTCCTCAAATTTTT
>SMTZ1_10005306_pt1 | contig 22445 bp, 17 predicted proteins | sample DeeMarSWOR136_30_FD_25667 | JGI IMG/M metagenome (IMG submission 25667) | reverse complement strand
TCAGGGTCAAGAATGAACGGGGAGAGATGTCCGGCGGCCCGATGTACTATGCCCGCTACGGCATCAAGAACTTGAAACTGGCCAAGTTCATGGGTATGTTTTTCGCTATCTGCGGCGCGTTCACCTGCCTGTTCGGGACGGGGAACATGGCTCAGTCAAACTCCATGGCCCTGGTCTTCAACGACCAGTTCGGCGTCCCTTTCTGGCTGACGGGCTTCGTCGTCTTCACCATGGTCGGAGCGGTGATTTTGGGTGGCATCAAGAGGATCGGCGCCGTGTCCGAACGGCTGGTTCCGACCATGATCCTCCTTTATTTCACCGGAGCCATAGTCATCATTGCTGCCAACATCGTCAACCTTCCTGCCGCTTTTGCCATCATCTTTAAATCCGCCTTCTCCGTCAAGGCAGTCGGAGGAGGAATGATCGGCGCCTCGGTGAAGCTGGTCATCAGCGTCGGCGTCCGGAGAGGGCTTCTCTCCAATGAATCCGGGTTGGGGTCGGCGGCCATCGCCCAGTCCGCCTCAAAATCCTCAGACCCTTCTCGAAACGGCCTGATCGCCATGACCGGGACCTTTATCGATACCCTGGTCGTCAACACCCTCACCACATTGACTATCGTCATCACCGGAATGTACCTCAAGACGCCTGTTTTCGGGTCGGTGGAAGGACTCACCTCCACCAAGCTCACGGCAGCAGCCTTCGATTCGGTCATTCCTTTTGGGGGATACATCATCGCTCTGAGCTCTTTTCTGTTTGGCTATTCGACCCTTCTGGGCTGGTGCTATTACGGAGAAAAATGTCTGGAGTACATCTTCGGCGTCAGGATCATCTATCCCTACCGGATTGCCTTCATCATCCTGCTTTTTATCGGGGCCAACATCCAGGGGCCGCATCTCAACATCGTCTGGTACGTCGGAGATATGGCCAATGCCTTCATGGCCTTCCCCAACATTGTATCGATGATTATCCTGGCCGGAATGGTCGGCAAGGTCACCACCGACTATTTTTACAAGAAAGACAAAGGGTCGCGTCTTAAAATTTGAAATTTCATTTTTAAATTCATCTCCCCTCCTCTAATCTCATTTGCCTTCTCTCCATAATCAAAAATAAATAAAAAAAGTCATATCTATTGAAATCCAAAAAAGGTAATAAGAAGAAGCCATGCTTGTGAATAGCTCAAAAAAGAGTTTTATACAGAAATGTTAAATGTTAAGATGCGACCCCCTCTCTTTATTGGGGGTTGATAAAAATCTCTCCGCTGGATATCATTATGAATAATGAAATTCTGCAGCTCGCGACCTTTCCGTTTCCTGCCAATTTTTGGATCAGCACTCCTGCTGATAGCCGCCTTATCCTCTGAAGTCAGAGGTCAACAGGATGTTTCCGAATACAAAAAGCGCCTGGAGGATATTTCTCAGCAGATCGATCGGCTCAAGATGAGGATCGAGGATGAGGAGAGGAAGGAATCCACCTTTCTCTCCGATCTGGACAGGATCGGCTTCCAAAAAAATCTCATCAAAAAAGAGATCGCCCTCTACTCCATGCAGCTGGGGAACACCAACCGCGAGCTTTCCTCTATAAAAAGAGATATGCCCCGGCTGAGGGCCAAGCTGGAGAGGGAGAAGGAATCCATAGAAAAAATACTCGTCACCATGTATAAATTCGGGAAAGTGAATCAGCTGCAGTTCATCCTTCAGGCTAAAGACATGAACACCCTTGTCTCGGAAAACAAAAACCTGACCCTTCTGGCTCAATACCAGAATAACATCATATCCAGTTATATGAACACCCTTAACGAGCTAAAGGCAGCGGAACAGCAGCTTGAGGAAAAAAGAAAGGAGAGCTCAAACCTCATCTGGAAAACAAAAAACAAGAGGCAGGAGCTTAACGTTCAGGAAAGAAAGCAGAAAGCCCTGATCGATGAAATCAAGGAAAATAAAAGCATGCATCTTCAAGCCCTGGAAGACCTCAATCAAAGAGCAAAGCAGCTGGAGAGCCTGATTGAAAAACTGCTCAAGGATGAGATCTCCTTTCCGATCATCATCGTCCCTCTCTACGAGCAAAGAGGACAGATCCCCTGGCCGATAGAAGGAGAAATCGTATCCACCTTCGGCCGCCAGATCCATCCCCGGTTTCGAACCGTGACCTTCAACAACGGGATCGAAATCGTTCCTCAGAAAGACCAGGAGATTGTCAAGTCCATTCATCCCGGCAAAGTCGTCTTCTCTGATTATCATAAGGGATTCGGCAATGTCATCATTATCGACCACGGGATGAGCTTCCATTCGATCTACGGGCACTGCGCCGACTTTCTGGTCAAAAAGGGTGACCTGGTCAAGACCGGACAGCCCATTGCTGTTGCCGGAGACACCGGCTCTTTAGAGGGCGTTGCTCTCTATTTCGGAATTACCTCCAAGGCTAAACCTGTCGATCCCTTGAAATGGTTGAAAAGAAGATGATACAATCAATAATCGTGCCTAGGTAAACGAAAATGAGAAAAAAAACGGCCAAGCTCTTTCTGCTGACAGTCCTTGCTATCCTCTCTATTCTTTTAATCGTGGAAAAGACATTAGCCCCAGGGCTCTTATCCAAGCCTTCTCCGTATAAGAATATTCAACTTCTGGCCAGAGTCGTCCGGCTGGTGCAATCCGAGTACCTCGAAGAAGCAAACCCGGCTGAAACGATGGAAGGAGCCTTCAAGGGGCTGGTCAACTCTCTTGATGTGTTCAGCTCTTACCTGAATAGTGAAAGTGTGCTCAGGTACAGGCAGCGCATGGATTCTGATTTAAAGGAGACGGGAATCATCCTCTATAAAAGATACGGCTCTTTTCCCCAGGTTATCGGACTCATTGAAAATTCTCCCGCTGTTGAGCAGGGAATCCGGTTAGGAGACCTCATCAGCGGCCTGGATGGCCGGGCACCTCAGATGATGAGCTTGACCGAGGTGCAACTGTATCTCAAATCCCAAGATGAAAAGCCCATAAATCTCAGGATCCTCAGAGGTCAAAAAACTCATGAGGTCGATGTCAAAAGAAGAGTCCTCTTCGAGAATCATCTGTCCTTTATTCCGGCCAAGGGAACGAGCGGAATTTTAAGGATCCACCGGATTTATCCCGCTGTAGTCAAAGAGGTCAAAGAAAAAATCGCACCCCGGTTAAGGTCAGGCAAGGATAAACTGATTCTGGATTTGAGGAATTGCTACGAGGGGGATGTCCAGGAAGCCAGAGAGCTCATTAACCTCTTTTTGAAATCTCCTCAGGTAGGCTATTTTGAGAAAAAAGGAAAACACGACGAGCCGCTGGATTGCCCGGATAGAGCTGAGCTTGAAATCCTTCCTCTTGTTGTCTGGATCAATCAAGCGACCATGGGACCGGCGGAAATAACCGCCGGAGTTCTTCAAGAATTCAAGAGAGCAAAAATCATCGGCTCACCAACGCTGGGCCTCACGGCCAAACAGAACTTCTTTCTCTTTGAAGACGGGAGTGGGCTATTGATCACGTCTGGGATTTTCTTCCTCAAGTCAGGCAAGAAGCTTTGGCAAAATGGCATCAAGCCTGATATCTTGATCAAGATAGAAGATCAGGCCGACAGCGCTTACCTCGAGAAAAGCCTTTCCTCTTCATCCTGACATATACTTCATGCAAAGGAGCAGGTCCTCGAAAAAAAGAGAAGGCCAGCCTCCGCTCCTCCTCTTCCTTATCTTCTCTTTACTCGTGGTCTTATCGGTATTTGGCCTGGATTTCATCGGTTGGAAGAAAGGAGAGCGGTCATACTTCTTTTCTCCCCTCCTGGGAGAAAAAAAAGTGACCTGGAGTCAGGAAGAGCTGGAGCAGTCCATTCTGCAGATCTTAGGCTCGCAGGGAGTAGCTTCTGAGTCGATCCAGCAGTTCAGAGATCCCGGGGGAGTCCTTCATCTCCTGATCGACCTTTCTGCCAGCACCTACAGAGAGCTGGAATCCTTCCTTGAATCAGAGTTGATCAAGGCGAACGCCTCTCTCTTAGACAAACAGGAACGGAAGGGGCAGGGTAAAAAGTATTATCTGTGGCAGATCAAGGCCGAAGACGAAAAAGGGCTGATTCTTCTCTTTTCGGTGCTCGAGGAGAGAGTCCTGCTGAAAAAAGAGCCGACAAACAAAGTCGCGATCATCATCGACGATTTGGGTTACAGCCTGGAAACCATCCGGGAAATCTGCTCTCTCAAGGTGCCGCTGACTGTTTCTGTTCTCCCCTACAGCCCGCTTGCCCGGGAGACCGCTTTGATCGCTTATCAGAGCGGCCTGGAAGTCATGCTTCATCTTCCCTTAGAATCCGTTAACGACACCGAGAACAACGATATGGAAGGTCTCATCCATTCCCGTATGAGCAGAGAGGAGATCGAAAAAATTGTCGATTCCAACTTGGAGCAGGTGCCCTACATCAAAGGGGTTAACAATCACATGGGCTCGAAAATAACAGCCAACAGAGCCTTGATGAATATCATCCTCCAGCGTTTAACGGATAGGGATCTCTTTTTTGTGGACAGCCGCACCTCCGGCAGGTCAGTCGCCTACAGAGTCGCCCAAAGCTTGGGCATCCCTTCCACTTTTCGTAACGTCTTCCTTGACGGTGAAATCCAGGAGGAATACATCCAAAAAAAATTGATCGAACTGTTCCGCCTCGCCCAGAAAAAAGCAAAGGCCGTGGGAATCGGTCATCCTTTTAAAGAAACTTTGAAAGTCCTGAAGGAGAACCTGGAGCGGGCGGCAGAGTTTAACATCGAGTTCGTCCTTGTCTCCCAGATCGTAGATTAACTAAGCAAGGTTCTCATCTATTTTGTGGGAGTAATTTTATAAGTAAACTACCCGGAAATGGCATCGCTCCCATCAAATTTTGAGCGCCATTTCCTCACCGTCCCCCTCAAGGCATAAGCGAAGGGCAGTGGGTGGAGAAAACCGTATGAAAGGCTGAGCGGGCATGGTTCCTCGACCAAAGGGAGAGGAGAGCGAAGCCTGGAATCGAGCCGCTTTTGACTCGCTGGGGTAAAAGCGGCGTGTTTTCGCAATCCACTGGCCTGAGCTTTCTCAAACATACTCGGCGACCGATTTCATCGGCTTCCCTCGCTTGACAACATCGTTGCGGAGAAACGATGTTTGGGGTATCCAAGGGGGTATGTCCCCTTGGTCGCAGGACGCTTATTGGCGTCCGAGAAGGGGAGGCAGCGAGTCGCGAGAGAGCAAGCGAGCGTTGGAAGGGGGAAGGCGGAGCGCTTTCCCTTCCAAGGAGGTTCGGTAAGGCTAAATCTTCAAGGTCGCTCCTTCCATTCCCGCGTATTTTACTCAGATTATATGGAAGAGAGCCATTTTATTTAAGGGTGAACGTGTCGATAAGAAAGAAGATTGCCGCATAGATAAAAAGCAGAGCCAAGAAAATAACGGACTTCAGAACTACTTTCCCTTTAAATTTTCTATACAGGGAGAGAGAAATATGGTAGAAGGCGAAAACCTCCAGAGCAAAGGGAAGAAACCCGGTATAGCCGAATACTGGCATCTGGAAAAACCGCCAGAAATCGAGATAGGGAAGGTGGTACTCCCAATGGGAGCCGGCCCAGAAATTCCAGAATTCCCATAAAATCCCCGCCACCAGCCCGGCCAATACCCAGCTCCAGAACCTGGCCCAATCCCTCCTATCCATATCCTTCACATAGGACTCATTGCCCAACCAAATATTCAAGGGTTCAAACAAAAAAATGAAGCAGAGCCAGGTCAAAGGAAAAAAGAGCCGGGGCCAGATAATAACCAGAAAGATACAGACAGTCCCAAAAACAAGGGATCCCTTCAAGAGAAGAGGCGTCGGGCGCAACCGGAAAAGGGCCAGCTTCCTATTCTTCAGGAGGCTCTCCGCGAAAAGGGAGATCTCCCTCATCGCCGGCACCACAGTGGCAAAGGCGATGAAATATCCAAGCCACCTCAAAGGCAGGTTCTTCGGAAGGCCGTGGTAGCTCCAGTTGTTGAGCCTCAAGTTAAAAAGCTCAAAGACCAGCCAGACGAAAACAGATATAAAAGTCATGAAAAGAAATTCACCGAAAGGTCCTGAAAGAGGGGAAGCGCCAGATTTCCGGTAGTTCAGGCTATCCATGATGAGGATGAAAGACCACCAGGCCAGGGAAAAGAACCAGGTCTTGATAAAGGAAACCTCAAACGCAAGAAGAAGAGCTGAACAGCAGAGGACTCCCAGCCCGACGTAGAGGTTAAGCCGCAAAATCCTGTTTTTCATCTTATCTCCAAAATATCCAAAATTTTAGAAAAATGCAAAAAGATAAGGGGAAAAAGATTGAATAATTTCCAGCCATCAATTATATTTAACTTAAGGAGAAAGCAAATGCCCAACACAGAAGAGCTCAAGAACTATTTTGAAGTCCTGGATTTCAACTCAAAATGGGTGAAGAAATACTATTCTCCCTGGCCTGAAAAACTGATTCTGGTCCCTCAGATATCCTTCCGAATCAAGAATCTCACGGAAAAGGCCATCAAACATGTCTACTTCAACGCCATCTTCAAGGTGAGGGGAGTACAGGAAGTCCAGGGCGACGACCTTTATTCCGCCTTATCAAAAGAACCCCTTATGCCCGGAGAGGTGAGCGATATCATCACCATGACCAGCAATTATGGCGCTGAAGGGAAGCGTCTCAATGACTTTAAAAGCAATCCGGTATGGAAAGCCACCGTTAAGCTTTTCGTCAAGTATAAGGGATCTCGTTACGCTCTTCTCGGAGAGTGGGAAGTGTCCCGGGATATAGATTTCGAACCTGACGAGCCGCTAGCCCCGAAAAAAAAATAAGAAGGTGACAATATTTCTCCCCATCTGGCGCTACCCCAATAAAACACTTCCATCCCTCCGTTTATTCAGAGGAAAGAAAAGATAATGAGTGCTATCATCCCCGCTCGAGCTTTCCTGACCAAGGGAAAAGGACAGCATAAGGAAAAATTGGCCAGCTTTGAGCAGGCCTTGAGAGCGGCAGGAATCGCCCCTTTCAATCTGGTTAAAGTCTCGAGTATCTTCCCTCCTCACTGCAAACTCGTATCCAGGGAAGAAGGCCTCAAATATCTCAGGCCGGGACAGATTGTCTTTTTAGTTATGAGCGAATGCTCAACCGATGAAGCCCACCGCATGATATCGGCCTCAGTGGGTCTGGCTCGCCCCAACAATCCCACCCTCTACGGCTATCTCTCTGAACACCATGCTTTTGGCCAGGATGAGAAGGAAGCAGGTCAGTACGCCGAAGACCTGGCAGCCTACATGCTGGCCACCACTCTGGGCGTGCACTTCGATACCCGCCAGATCTGGGACGAAGAAAAAAAACTCTACAGGCTTTCTGACAAATTGACAGTGAGGGCAAGAAATATCACCCAAACAGCCAAGGGGAAAAAGGGGCTGTGGACAACAGCATTTGCTGCCGCCATCTTCATCCCTTAAATTGGGGTCAGGGCTCGACTTTAGACATTAGACAACATCAATTCAAGATAATATCTATTCAACTAGGAAGTAGATTTTTCTGCCTTTTTTTCTTGGGATTCGGAGTCTCCTAAGGTCTCTACCTAATGTCTAATGTCGAGCCCTGACCCCATTAAAAACCCAGAGGGTTGGGTTTGAGGATTTTGATATAGCTCTTCGCTCTGAGTTCTTTCATGAACTCTTCGAACCTCTTTTGGGCCTTCTGGTTGAAAAGTCTCTGCTCTATCTGCCTCCGCGCTTCTTCGAATTCCTGGAGACGCGATTCCTTCTTTTCCACCAGCTTCAACAAATACCAGCCATCCCTGAACTGAATCCAGGGTGTTATCTCTCCCACCTTTAATTTCTCAACTGCTTCTTCCAGATCCTTCGCCAACTCTCCTTGCTTGAAGCTTCCCAAATCTCCATCGGCATCTTTCTCCGGTCCTGTGGAGTACTGGCTGGCCAACGATCCAAAATCCTCACCGGCCGCGATCTTTTCGACGATTTCCCGCTTAACGGCCTCCACCTCATTATCTGAAGAGATATAGATGGCCTTCAGCGTATATTCTGGCGGTTCTGTAAATTCTTCCGGATGGCTCTTGTGATAATTGACTATCTCTGATTCATCGACCACGATACTGCGATGAACCTGGGAGACGATCACAGCCTCCTTGAGCAAGTTATTCCTGAGCATCTTCCTCCATTCATCATAATCCATTCCCTGCTGTCTCAGGATACGGATAAATTCTTCATCCGACTCTATATTATTTTCTTTCTTCAAGTTGTCTACGTAGATCTTCATCTGTTCCTCGACGTTGAAGTCCTCCATTTTTTTGGCCTCCTGCATCAAGAGAACATCCGTGATCATCTGGTTCAATAGATTCTTCTTGAGGAAGTCGTACTGCCTATCAAACTCTTCTCCCTGCAACTGGGCCCTAAGGGCCTGGTAATTGGCCTGAAATTCAGCTCTGTACTCAGAGAGAGTGATTATATCATCATTGACGATGGCAACAATCTCTTCGACCACTTCCTGGTCATAAAGGAAGGCCACGGTGAAGAACAACAAAAGAAAAGAGAGGCCCAATCTTAACGTTTTCATATGTCAATCCTTTGATAGGGGAAGGGAAGATTCAGCGGATAAAAACTCCATACTATGCTCAACTTCAAATCCTCCAGGTGTCTGGAGATCCGTTCTTCAATCTTCCGGTTGAGAATTATTTCCCGGATAGAGGATGAGGCTTCTTCCTCAGAGATCAGCTTCGGGTCAAACCTTTTATCGACTCTAAAAATATGATAGCCGTAAGAGGTTTTTATCACTGAACTCAATTCGCCTTCCTGGAGCGAAAATATCACTTTCTCCATCTCGAAGGGAAGCTGGCCCATTTCAAACACGCCCATCTCCCCTCCCTTCAAAGCCTCCAGCCCTACCGATTCCTCACGCGCCATTTTTTTGAAGCCTTCCTCATCCGCATTCCTGACTCTTTCCAACACTTCTACAGCCTTATTCTCGGTCTCCAACAAAATCTGGCTCACCTTGACTCTCTCCGGCCGTAAAAAATCCCTTCGATGAAGCTCGTAATAATCCTTGATCTCTTCTTCCTGGACTTCAAGGTTTCGGACAAGCGCATAAGTGTATTTTTCGATGAGCAGCCTCTCAAAGAGGAAATCTCTCTCCCCCTCATCGAGAGAAACATCACGATCCCCCGTGTTGAGTTCATCAGATAACTTCGCCAGATAATCCTCTTTCTCATCTTCAGTCAGGGCCATGTCCTGGGCTCGGGCAGCATACAGCAGTATCTTTTCATCGACAAAACTGTCGAAGAGGCGGCTTAATGAGACCACGGTCAAGGCTTCCTGATCCTCCCCAAGCGTGGCCTGCACATACTTCTCAAAGTCTGAATTGGAGTAAAGAGTGTCTGCTATCTTAAGTATCGTGCTTTTCCTGTTTCGGGCATCAGTCAGGCTGAATCCGGCATTTCCTTCAGACGAGTCCGGAATTTCACAGCTGGTATACAAAAACAAGGGAACTCCCATCATGAACAGGAATAACAGGATGTTTCTTATCGTCAACAGCTTCATCATGCGCACCCAAGTTATTATATTACATTAAAGATAACTCCTTCAACATGCCTATGGTTTCATCCATGATCGCAGCTTCTTTCTCATCAGGAATAGTCAAGCTCATCACTCCCTGGGGAGTGATCGATCCTGAATAATTTTTAACGAGTTTGGTCAGGCGCGTCAGGCTGACCGGCGATGTCGAAAGAAATTTAAAAACGATCCTTCTCCCGATCCGGTCAATGGACCGGATCTTTATCTTTTGAGCCAGGATCTTGATCATTCCGTAGCGAAGGAGGTTCCTTACGCTTTGAGGGAGAGGCCCGTACCTATCCTTTATTTCCTGTTTTATCTTTTCTATTTCACCGAGATTCTCTACCGAAGAGATTTTTTTGTAAAGATTAAGCCTTAGGTTTATTTGAGGAAGATAATCCTCCGGAATCCGCACATCCACTCTCAGGTTGATCTCGCATTTAATTTCATCCAGAGCTTCACCCTTCAGCTCTCTGATCGTCAGTTCCAGAAGATGCATGTAATAATCGAAGCCAACTGTTTCCATGTAGCCGTGTTGTTCGGACCCTAAAAAGTTACCTGCCCCTCTTATCTCCAGATCTTTGGCGGCCAGGCGGAATCCTGATCCCAGCTCTGTAAACTCCTGGAGAGCCTTCAGACGTTCTCTGGCCTGGTGGGTAAGTTCGGTAAAAGGAGGAACAAGAAAATAGGCCGATGCCTGGCGGGAGGAACGGCCCACTCTTCCGCGAAGCTGGTAAAGCTGGGCCAGCCCAAAAAGGTCTGCGCGCTCCACAATGAGGGTATTGACAAGAGGAATATCGATCCCGTTCTCGATTATGGTCGTGGAAACAAGAACATTGTATTCCCGGTTGATAAAATCAATCATCCTCTTCTCAAGCGTCGAACTCAGCATTTTTCCATGGATGACAGCCACTCTGGACTGGGGAACGAATCTCTCGATCGTCCGGGCCACCTTATCGATGTCCTCCACTCTGTTGTGGATGTAATAGACCTGCCCTTCCCGGGCCAACTCCATTTTTATGGTCGAAGCGATGATATTCCAGCTGAAAGGTGTCACCACTGTGTGAATGGACAGCCTGTCCTTGGGCGGAGTCTCGATCAGGCTTATATCTCTAAGGCTGGTGAGGGAAAGGTTCAGGGTCCTGGGAATAGGCGTAGCACTCATGGCTAAGACATCGATGTTGGTCTTCATCTTTTTTATCTTTTCCTTGTGATTGACGCCGAACCTCTGCTCTTCATCGACGACTAAAAGACCCAGGTCATGGAAGTGGATATCTTTGGAGAGCAGGCGGTGAGTCCCGATGACAATGTCCACCAGCCCCTTTTTTAAATCATCAATGATCTTTTTCTGCTGAGTTTTTGTCTGGAACCGGGTGAGCCCTTCAATTCGAAGAGGGAAGAGAACCATTCTTTCTCGAAACGTCTGCAGATGCTGGCTGGCCAGAACCGTGGTCGGGCAGAGAACAGCCACCTGCTTTCCGTCCATCACAGCTTTAAAGGAAGCGCGTATGGCTAGTTCGGTTTTCCCATATCCCACATCTCCGCAGAGGAGGCGGTCCATGGGGGCCTCGGATTCCATGTCATTCATAATCTCTTTAATGGCTTTCAGCTGGTCCTCTGTTTCTTCGTATTTGAATGTCCGCTCAAACTCTGACTGCCAATCGCCGCCAAGGCTGAAAGCGAATCCCTTTACTGTCTTCCTTTGGGCATAAAGATGCAGCAGCTCCTTGGCCATCCTCTCGATGGCCTTTCTGGTCCTGGTCTTAATCCTCTCCCAGGTCTGGGTTCCGAGCTTATTGAGAAGCGGCTTGCCGGTGCTGATCGTCGAATACTTTTGGACCAGGCTGAGGTCTTCGACCGGTACGAACAGCTTATCTTCATCCCTGTAAATGATCTCAATGAACTCCCGGTTATTCTTTTCCACATCCAGCCGGACCAACCCGTTGAAAATCCCGATCCCGTAATCTGTATGAACGACATGGTCACCGACCTTGAGGTCCTGGAAATGAGACAGGAAGGGCTTGATCCGGGGACGGGAAACGATGACCTTTTCTTCAGTGAAAATATCCTTTTCTGAGAAAAAGCTGACCTTCTCCTTCGAGTAGCGGAATCCCCTCTCCATGTTGCCCACAAGCAGCACTACCTCCCCATCCTTGGGGGAAACAAAGGGATTGGAAGATTCCAGGTGCAGTATCTGATGCTCAGAAAGAAGTCCGGCTAGCTTCCTGCGCACGTCTGAGCTTGAAATATAGATGAAGCACCGTTCTCTCTCTTCCTGCGATTTCTTCATGTATTCCAGAAAGAAAGGGATCTTATTCTTGAAGTGAGGAACAGATTGGAAGGGGAAATAATAGGTTTTTTTTGACTTCTTGGCTGCGAATTCACAGCAGCGAATCGCCTCTCTTTTTATTCTCTCCCAAAGGGATACCGGGAATATCTCATCCGGAGCAAGGGCGAACTTTTTATCTCTTTTGAGTTCCGAATACTGCTCCTTTAAATTCCTTGTTGTCTCCTCCCATTCCTTTTGCACTTCTTCAAAGCTGTCGACGATAAACACAAAATTCTTCAGATACTCGGTGAAAGGCACAAAATGTTCCTGATTAAGAAGGGAGAGATAATAGAAAGAAGGAAAAAAGTCTCCCTGCTTGACCCGAGCGATCTTATCCCAGGTGTCTTTCCAGGACCCAGTCTCCGCCCGGCTCTTGGCCAGTTCCTCCCATTCCCTGATAAACCCGGGGGACCCGGGAGTCTCTCGGAGAGAGGGCAGAAGAAGCCGGTCCACTTTTTTTATCGATCTCTGAGTGGAGGGTTCGAATTCTCTAATGGAGGCCACCTCTTCTCCGCTGAATTCGACCCGATAGGGGTAAAAATGCCAGGGAGAGAAAACATCGACCACTCCCCCACGCCAAGCATATTCACCGGAAGAATTGACCAGATCCTCGCGGGTGTATCCGTATTCTTCGATGGTTCTGAGAAGATTGTCGCGACCCGCCTCCTGGCCTGTTTCCAGCTCGAGAAACAGACGCTCAAGGTTCTGCGGAGCAGGGAAAGGCTTGAGAAGCCCGAAGAGGTTGGTCACCACGAGCGAAGGAAGATGATGCAGCAGATCATGAAAAAATTTCATCCTCAAGGAGACGGACTCGAGGGGCGGGAATATCTCATGGTAGGGATTCTCTGAAAGAGAGGGCAGAGAATTCAGGCGTATTTTCGAAGAATACTGGGACAGATAAAAACGACACTGCTCATCTGTGCGCGATAACGAGGAAGAATAGGGCTGAATAAGGATGATCCTTTTTTTCAGCCTCTGGGCCAGGCTGGCGAGAAAGTAGGGCTTAGCTGAATCGACAAGCCCGGTGACCTTTGCTCCTCTTTCTTCCTGCAGTATTGCCTGGAGGAGCCTTTGAAATTCCTCCGTCTCTTCCAGAAAGCGCAAACTCATGCGCTTATTATACTCAACCCGGTGGACAAGTTAAATAAATAAGGGGACGTTCCCATTGGGGATACTCTATCTCTTTTAACATGTAAAAAAACCAGCAGGATAAGATAGGGTATCCCCCTCGGGAACGTCCCCAGATCACGTCCCCAGATCAGATAAAACGCTTCTTTCCGAACTTAAGCTTCAACCCCACTCTGAAAACCAAGCCTGAAAGGCTGATGCGGGAGACGCTGTAGTCGATGTCACCCAGAGTTTCTCCGCTGTCTATCCCTTTCGCATAGAAAAAAGTCGACCCGCCTTCTAAAACTCCGGCTCCATCCTCGATCATACCCTCGGTCGTGGCCGTCGTTTCAAGCTCCTTGAAGTCTGCCTTCCTGTAGATAACCTCAGCAAAAAAGGTCGTGCCCAAGTCGATATCAACCTCCACACCGACCCCGGCATGGTAGCCGATCGTATACGCCTCGCTTTCGAACTCCCAGTCCCGGCGGCTCCAGTTGGAGAGAGAATCCAGGGTTTTGTAAAAGTAGTTTCCGTCGAGACAGGTGATCTTCCCGATGTAATATCCCACGCCGGCTAAAAAAGTCAGCCGAGCATCGAGCTTGATCGGATAGGAATAAATGGCAGTGAAATATAAGGGGCGGACGGATATATTCAACCAGGGGTTGTAAGAAAAATCCACGAAGCCGCTGGCCTCGGGAGGGCTGAACTGCCCTTCACTCCCGTAAACGCCTTCCATGTTATATATATACCCGACTCCCAGGGAAAAGCTCAGCTGAGGCATGAGCTGAAACACCAGCTCCAGCGAAGGGTCGAGTGCCGGACTTGACTTCTTTCCAGGCGCGACACTGAAATCAAAGGAGCCCGTGGTCGAGCTCCAGCTGTCGAACACCTTCCCTCCCAAGGTGATCCCCAGCCCCGCTTTGAAATATACACGCTGGGAGTAAAGGATCGAAGGAGAAACCAGGACCGCGCCCAGAAGGAAGGAGAGCCAATACTTCTTCATTCGTCTATGATTTCGGTATTTTTTCATGAAAGGCACTGTATTTTCAAGTTGAATATCTCATTCATTGATCAGGATCAGTCCATTCGAATGATACGTTTCATCCCAATTGATTCTAACAGTTCTCTTGCCTGCGTCTGTCATGTTTCTAATACCGGAATGCGCTATCCGATAAATCTCGCTGCAAAAATTGTGCCAACGATAACAGGCTGGGGTTTTCAATTCAAGGGCCGTAGTCTGTCCCATTCAGAGGACAGGTGTCTGGCTCACATTCTCCACCAGTAGGAGAATTTGATGAAGAGGCTGTAGTTGGTCTGGCCGTAATTTTTGAATTCGTCTTCGAGGAAGAGAAAAATCAGGTCTCATCAGGGAAAGATATTTCCCACTCACCGGATTCCAAGTGCTTGATCTTCACTCTTTGGCCTTCCATCTTGCAGTCAAAGACCTCAAACCTTTTTCCGCTCTTCTGGTCAAGCACTCTTTTCTGAGAAAAGACCTCTTCTATGATAAACTCCCGGCTGCCGATAACAACAGACCTGGGAATTTCCTTTCCCTTATAGCCCGAATAGAACCGAACTTCGAACTTCGCATCGTCTTTCCTGTCTTTTGAACGGCACATTCGTATCCTTCTCCCCTGTTTCCGGCTTACAAAGTATTTTACACCATAAGCCGCCTTTTCTCTATTTCAACCCTATTTCGGTTATAAGAAAAACATCTTATCTAATGCTAACCAGCAAATGAGGTTGCAATATCTGCGCGGACTGGATACCGCCCTCAGCCCCCGGACCCCGGGGGAACCAGTCCCGTCGGTTCCCCCCGTCGGATAAACCGACGGGTCCCCCCTCCGCTACGGGGGCTCGAGGGCAGCATCCAGGACCGCTCAATAGAGATTGTTAAACGAATAACTGCCTTAATATGAAGCTGATAAGTGCCGTGTCGATTGTCCTCCATCCCGAGCCCATGGCGGACGGGAGGACGGTCTTGGTGAGAAAGGAGGGATACTGTCGTTGTTATGGATACCAGCTTCAAAATTGACTGACCCCGAGATAGAGACGCCTCGCTGTTGAAAAATTGACCGAAAAAAACTATAATTGCTGCCGTCCTTCCTAAAAGAATGAATAACAAAGACAAAAAAAATGGGAGCTTGGAATGAAAAATAACGGCCTTAAAAAAACTCTCACCCTCACTCTATTCACCGCTTTTATCTTCTTTCTCTTTTGGACGAATGGCTGCACGGTTGCTTACCAGCCTCCCAAACTGTTCTTCGACACAGCGGAACCGGTCTATGAGGAGGTGAGGCTGGCTGTCCTCTATCCTTCTCTGGGCTCCATCAAGGCCCTTGTTGAGCTCCGCAGCAATGAATTGATCACACTCGAGAACCTGGTTGTCATCGGTGTCTATCATGAGAAAGAGCGAACTGACTACCGGAGATCTTTCGATTATGTCCGCGACAACGACCTGGAGTGGTTCAAGTTCCACAAAATATCGGGCGAGCTGGACAGGAACAATCTCTTCCAAAAGAATGCCTGCAGTGAGGATTTTGCCAGGATTTTTCAGAACTCAGACGGAATCATCTTCTTCGGGGGAGCGGACATCCCTCCCTCTATCTACGGCGAGAAAGCCAACCTCCTGTCCGAGATACACACCACCTACCGCCACTTCCTGGAGCTCTCATTTATTTTCCACCTCCTCGGAGGATCCCAGGACAAAGATTTCGAACCTTTGCTCGAAAGTCGAGCTGAATTTCCTGTCCTCGGCATCTGCCTCGGAGCCCAGAGCCTCAACGTGGGAGCGGGTGGGACGCTGACTCAGGACATCTGGTCGGAAAAATACGGGAAGATGTATGTCGAGGATGTCTTCGCATTAGGCCAAGAAAACTGGCATAACAATCCTTATGCCCGGGTCTATCCGGAAGAAAAGCTCATTTCCTACAACCTTCACCGGATTAAACTCAATGAAAAAAGCAAGTTCTGCTCGATCATGGGCTTCAAGGAGGACGACGCTCCTTACATCATCAGCAGCCATCACCAGATGGTGGAAAAGCTGGGTAAGGGGATGATAGTCTCCGCCACTTCTTTGGACGGTAAAATCGTAGAAGCGATCGAACACGAAGTCTTCACTCATGTGCTCGGAGTCCAGTTCCATCCGGAATTTCCTCTGCTCTGGGATACAACGGAAAAATTCAGGATCATCCCTCAGGATCGAGAGGGATTCAACATCAACTCTTTCCTGAAGGATAATCCGCCGAGCTGGGACTTCCATCAAAAAATATGGGGCTGGTTCAGCCAGGAGCTTATCGAAAGCCATCAGGCTAAGCAGAAATAATATCCGGGACAAAAATCCGATTGGGACGAGGGGATTTTCCTGCCGTTCCGAAGCTGCATATCTCCTTCACAAAACGGGTCATGATCCATGGGGCTGATTCGATGTCTGGTCTCACTTTTTTCTTTCAATCAAACCCAGTATTCCGGAGAGAACGATGACCGTGGACAAAAAGCAAGCGCCTACGCCGATGAACATGGCAATGCCCAGGCTGGCAAATCCGGGCCAGACGGAGAAAACCAGGGAGCCGAAAGCGAGCATGGTCGTCGCGCTGGTGAGGAAAATGGCCTTCCCGGTGCTGGAAAAAACCGTGGGAATCCTTTCTTTTCCTTCGATTCGCCAGCGGTGCACAATATGAACGCCATCATCCACGCCGATGCCGATGATCATCGGCAATCCCATGATGCTGACCACCGTCAGCATGATGCCGAAGAGCCCCATCCCTCCGACCATCCAGAAAATACCTATGACCAGAGGAATCATAGCCATCAGTGCCTGACCGATCTTTCTGTAATCCAACCAGAGGAGGAAGAAAACGACGACCAGCGTGAGCAGGATCGCGTTTCTTCCATCCCGTCCGATAATCTCGATCAGAGCCCTGAAGACCGGGGGCATGCCTGTGGCCTTGGGGCTGACTCTCTCCAGGTCCTCGACAAAGCGCTTGAGGAACTCGGCATCCTTCCAGATGTTCCCTGAAGGGAAGACTGTCACCAAGAATTGTGACCTGTTCTCATTGGCATACCTGTCCAAGATCGTCCGAGGAAGGTTGTCCAGGACGACCGGCTCTAGAGAAGCCATCTGGATGACCGCTTGTTTAAAATAAGGCGCAAAATCCCTCTGAAAATCCTCAAGGCCTGGCCGTGAACTGTTGGGGTTCTTACCAAGAAGAACTATGAAATCCTGGATGATGTTATTGGATTGAGATGCGTCCGGCTTGCCTACGATCTCTGCGCACTTGCTGTCCACCTTATCCTGGCCTCCCAAAAAGGCCATATCCTGAATCTCCATGATGTTCATCTCCAGACGGCCAAGCTCTTCGAGGAGATTCTTCAGGTCTGCTTCACTGAAAGAGTCGCTCGGCTCGGCCTCTAAAACTTCATTCCGGATTTCTTCAATGAGAGGTCTTCTTTTCTCCTGCTGCTCTCTGGAAGGAAGATAGAGGGAAATGTCCTCGGTCATGGCCACCGAACCCAGATCCCTGGCCTCTTCTGAGATCCTCCTTGAATCCTCCACGCTGTCGGCCAGGATCAGTGCATAATCCATACTCAAGTCAAATTCCTCCAGCACCGTATCCTGAAGCATGATCGAGGGCAAACCTTTGGGTTCCAGGTTCATATAATTCTGGTCGAATCTTATTTTGGTGGCAGTAAAGACTAAAAAGGCCGTTACAAGGAACGAAACGATGATAGTGAGGATGTAATGTCTGGCGAGAAGTCCGGCGAACTTTCCAAGAGATCTAAAGGAGATGTCTTTGGCCATGAATCCCTTACGCAATTTTCCCTTTTCTCTTTTTTTCTCGAATCGGCGCTCACGCAAAACAAGAAGAGTCGGCAGAAAAAGAAAGGTGGCCACCAGTATCATCAGAAGGCCTCCGCCGGTGACGATCCCTAGCTCTTTCATGCCCCGCGAGCTGCTGATGATCAAAGTCAGAAAGGCGACGCTTGTGGTCACTCCTCCGGTCATGATGCCTTTGCCGCTTTTGAAAAACATCTCCTCCAGGGCAGCGGTGATGGTCTTTCCCAGCGACCTTCCTTCGGTGAACCCCGAGATCATATGAATCGAAAAGTCGATACCCAGGCCTACCAGGATGACCGTCATCATATAGGTCATGATGTTCAGGGTGCCGACGAGGACCGCCGCCAGACCGACAGCCCAGAGAATGCCGACGATCAAGTTCAACAGGGCTAAAACCGGAGCCATCCACATCCTGAAGGAAACGACAAGCAGGAAAAAAACCGCCACCAGAGCGATGACTGTGGTATAGCCGATGCTTCGTTCACTGTAAACCATCTCATCGTGACCGACCGGCAAAATTCCGGTCAGGCCGGCTTGAACATCAGGATAATGTCCCAGCAGCTCATCGACGATTTCCTGGACCGCATCCACGCCTGAGACCATTTTGTCCACATCCCACATGGTGAAATTGGGGATGACATTGAGGATGAGAGTCGTTTTATCGTAGGAAAGAAGATAAGGCTCCCCGAAAAGGATCCTATCCGCAGCCTGCCGAGCATCCAGGGGGGGATTCTGCGCCGCAGAATCGGCGGAAGAACCGTTCTCTACATACCCCTGCATGACATAGATCAGGCTCTGGAGCCCGTCCAGAAAACTGAACGCCTGGTCCTCCTTTTCCCTGGTCGAAAGGGAATCCTCACGGCCGACATATTCTTTCTCCAGGCTGTTGTTGATGTTTTCCACTAACGGCGCCAGGTTGGGGTCGGTGAAGACATCCTTCATGTTCTCCAGGTCATCGGCTTTGATCAGCATCAAGCCGTGCCGCTTCAAGAAATCAACTTCCAGCTTGTAATCCACCCGCTTGATATAGGACTGGCCATCCTTGGGATCGACAGCAGCCTTGACTCTGGGAGCCACATCCTCGGCAAAGGTCTTTATCCTCTTCTCCTCCCCTTGAACAACAACCACGATGCTCGTGGCTGAGGCGAACTCGTCGATGATCTTGTTATACTGGATCGTCCTGCGGTCTTTGGCCGGCAGCAGGTCCGACCAGCGCATGGTGACTTTGATCTGGGAAGCCAGAAGAACGAAGATGATGGATAAAACCACGACTACCGCCAACATCCTCCATGGATGATGGGCATGAAACCCGGCCAGTGACCTTTCCAGCAGGATATGTCCAAAAACAATCGCTGTTCTGCTTATCATACTACACAGATAAAAGAGAAGCTGTCATCACATGAAAATGTGATTTACAATGTGAACTTAAGAAAACCTGCTCTGAATTTAACAAAATCCTCATTGACGAATAAATTATTTAAGTTTGTCCCAAAATGATGGGATTATGTGTCATTGCGAATAGAGTGAAGCAATCTTATAAAAATAATTAGACTTTTTATAAGAGATTGCCACGTCACTGCGTTCCTCGCAATGACATTCATTAGACGGGTTGTCGCGCTGCTCTCGCAATGATAACTTTATCTTCATCTTATGGGATTGCCACGCTTCTTTCAGTCGCTCGCAATGACATGGTTAAGTCTTCTTATTAAATTCAATTCCCGTCACTTTGGGACAAATCCTATTATTTATTAGGCTATCAAGCAGCTTGACATTATTCCGATAATAATGATAGGATATATATTGTATAGACAAGCAGAGAAAGGAGCATCCAATGAAGAGATTTGCTGTTCCTCGAGTTGCCCATTGTTCTGAGGGCTGCCAAAGAGTATCCTGAGCAGGATGTAAAAAGGCTCTTTATTTTAGGTTTAAAAATATTCTTTATGAAGGCCTTATTCCCGGAAGAGGAGTAAGGCCTTTTATTTTTTACTCTCTGCCGACCGGAAGATCCGGTCGATAATCTCGGAGCTGGACCGGCCCTCCAGATAAGGGATGATCACCACTTTCCCGCCTGCCCTCTCGACCTCATTCTTCCCCACAACTTCCCCTGGCTTCCAATCTCCTCCTTTGACCAGGATATCGGGCAGCAGGGCTTCGATGACTCTCTGCGGGGTATCATCCGAAAAAGAGATGAGATAATCGATGGCCTCAATGGCCCCCAGAATTTCCAGTCTTTCTTCCAGGGTGAAAATCGGCCGGGACTTTCCTTTTAATCTCCTGACTGACTCATCCTCGTTGAGGGCAACGATGAATACATCCCCGAGCTTCTTCGCCTCCCGGAAAAGGTGCATGTGTCCGCTGTGGACAAGGTCGAAGCAGCCGTTGGTGAAAACGACCTTCCTCTTTTTGCGCCTGAGATCTTCCCGGATCTTTTGAAGCTCCGTCAGCGTCTTGAATTTTTTTTCCGTCCTTTTCATAACCCTCTTCCCCGGAATATCTCTTCTGCCTCGGGTGTGTAGGCCCCCTTTTTATCATAAAGGATGAACGGAGGCAAAACTGTCTCCTGCCGGGAGGAAAAATTGCAGGAGGCGAGCAACAGGTTTGGAGGCCGGCCTTCTCTGGGATGGATAAACCGGATAGAATCGATCATCATCCCGCTCTTCTCTGCAGCCTGGTACAGGTCATTTTTTCTCTTGGCCTGAAAAATGAAGTAGGCTCTCCCTTCCCTACGAAGCAGCTCGGCTGTCTTTTTCATGACAGTAAAAATATCGCACTTCAATTCATGTTTGGCGACCGACTTTTCCTCAGAAAGGCTGAGATGCCCCTCCCCTTTTTTGATATACGGGGGATTGGAAAAGATGACATCGTATTTCTGGGCTGGCTGATACCGCCGCAGGTCCTCCTGGACAACGCTGATCTTCTTCTCCAGGTTGTTGATCTTGACGTTTCGCCGGGCAAGGTCGGCCAGGGAATCCTGGATCTCCACGGCAGTGATATGCTTAACGGGTTTGATGCTGAGAAGGAGAGAAATGACGCCGCTCCCCGCACCCAGCTCCAGGACTTCATCCGAAGGTTTTGCCTGGATAAAGTCAGCCAGGAGAGGAGCATCTACCGAAAATCGGTAGCCTCTTTTCTTTTGCAGGACAAGGATTCGACCCAGATAAAAAGTATCGAGGGTTTCATCCTCACCCTTCAGCGGGCTGCTCAACTTCATCTTTGACTGAACCGACAAACACCAGGACTCTGTCAGGAAGGACCTCTGCGTATCCTCCCGGGATGGACAGGCTTATCTTCTTTCCATCCAGCCGGTAGCCGATCTCTCCCTCAGCCAGGCCGAGAAAGACCGGCCGGTGTCCGGGTAGAATCCCGAGATACCCATCGAGGCTGGGCAGAGAAACCTCCTTCACCTCTTCATCGACCATAAGCTTCTGGGGCGAAATGACTTTGAGCCGGATGGAGGGAGGCAGGTTATTGCTCATGCCGCTCTCAACTCCTCTGCCCGCTTGACGACTTCGTCGATATTTCCCACCATGTAGAAAGCCTGTTCCGGCTTATCATCATGGAGACCCTGCACGATCTCCTTGAAGCCCTTCACCGTCTCCTCGATAGTGACGTATTTTCCCGGTCTGCCGGTGAACTCCTCCGCCGGGCGCGGGCCACGATCAACTTGTCCTCCTCGGATAGCTCTTCGATGCCCAGGATGGTGATGATATCCTGAAGGTCCTTGTACCTCTGCAGGACTTCCTTCACGTCTCTGGCCACCTGGTAATGCTCGTCCCCGATAACTCTGGGATCCAGAATCCGGGAGAAGGAGGACAGAGGGTCCACAGCCGGATAGATCCCCATCTCGGTCAGTGCCCGGGAGAGGTTGGTCGTGGCATCCAGGTGGGAAAAGGTGGTGGCCGGCGCGGGATCGGTAAAATCATCAGCAGGAACATAGATCGCCTGGACAGAGGTAATCGAGCCTTTTTTCGTGGAGGTGATCCGCTCTTCGAGCTCACCCAGTTCTGTGGCCAGGTTGGGCTGGTAGCCGACCGCTGAGGGCATTCTTCCCAGCAGGGCGGAAACCTCGGAGCCGGCCTGGACAAAACGGAAGATGTTGTCGATAAAAAGCAGGATATCCTGATTCATTTCATCCCGGAAGTATTCGGCCACAGACAGTGCCGCCAGACCCACCCGGAGCCTCGCTCCGGGGGGCTCGGTCATCTGGCCGTAGATCAAAGCCGTCTTATCGATGACCCCGGATTCCTTCATCTCCAGCCAGAGGTCATTCCCCTCTCTCGTTCTCTCTCCGACGCCGGCAAAAACAGAATAGCCACCGTGTTTTTTGGCCACGTTATGGATCAGCTCCATGATGATAACGGTCTTGCCGACGCCTGCTCCCCCGAAAAGGCCGATCTTCCCTCCCTTAAGGAAGGGTTGAATCAGGTCGATCACCTTGATCCCCGTCTCGAACATCTCGAGCTGGGTGCTCTGTTCTTCAAGCGAAGGAGGAAGCCGATGGATAGGGTATCTTGTCTTGGCCTTTATCGGGCCAAGATAATCCACAGGCTCTCCGATGACGTTGATCAGGCGTCCCAGTGTTTCCTCCCCCACTGGAACCTGGATCGGCCC
>SMTZ1_10008445_pt1 | contig 22447 bp, 17 predicted proteins | sample DeeMarSWOR136_30_FD_25667 | JGI IMG/M metagenome (IMG submission 25667) | reverse complement strand
TGTCATGGCTTCCGTGCTGAAAAAGGGAATCATTTTCGACATCAAGCGCTACGCTCTCCACGATGGACCTGGAATCCGGACGACCGTTTTTTTGAAAGGCTGTCCTCTCCAGTGTCCGTGGTGTCACAATCCGGAGGGTGAGCATCCTGAACCTGAAATTGTCTGGCACAGAAAAAGATGTCAGGCCCAGTGCCGGGATTGTGTGTCAGTTTGCCCTCAAACAGCTATCCAGAAAAAGGGTAAGATCATACTCGTAGATCGAACACAGTGTGACCTATGTGGAGTCTGCACAGAGGTCTGCTCCTACCAGGCTTTGGAGATCATCGGCCGGGAGGTGACAGTCCGGGAGGTCATGGAAGAGGTCCTGAAGGACAGGGTGTTCTATGAGGAATCACACGGGGGGGTGACTTTTTCCGGGGGAGAGCCTTTCCTGCAGCCCGAATTCCTGGAGGCTCTTCTCCAGGAGTGCCGACGACATCGCATCCACACGGCTGTGGATACGTGTGGCTATATCCCGACAGCACTTCTAGGGCGGACGGCCGCGCAGGTTGATCTCTTCTTGTACGATCTCAAATTCATCGATCAGGAAAAACACCAGCAGCAGACGAGCGTCTCGAACAGGATCATCCTCGAGAACCTCTTGATGTTGTCAGATAAGGGCAAAGACATCGTCATCCGCATTCCGTTGGTGAAGGATGTCAACGATGGTCTGGACAACATGCGGCAGACAGTCGAATTTCTTCTGGGGCTTAAAAACGTAAGAGAGGTAAATCTCTTACCTTATCATCGAGGAGGCGAGGAAAAATTCAAAAGATTGGGAAGAAAACATCCCCGCCGGGCATTTAAGCCGTCCTCGAAGACAAGAATCCAGAACATCGAGAGAATCTTCGAGGATCAGGGCTTCACAGTCAAGACGGGAGGATGAGAGATGAACCAGCGGATCAAGCGACTCCGAGACCAGAGCCTGAGGGCTAAACCTCTCCTGAGTTCAGAACGGGCCAAGCTCATCACCGAATTTTATAAAAGCGACGCGGCAGCCGCAGTTTCCGCTCCCGTAAGACGGGCGCTCGCCTTCAAGTATTTGCTGGAGAGGAAAAAAATCTGCCTAAACCGCGGGGAACTCATCGTCGGCGAACGAGGTCCGGCGCCCAAGGCTACTCCCACTTATCCAGAAATTACGGTCCACAGTCTGCAGGATCTCAGGACACTGAACAACCGCAAGAAAATCCCTTTTGCTGTTGACGTAGGGACAAAAAAAATCTACCGGGATGAGATTATCCCGTTCTGGAGGGGGCGATCGGTCCGAGACAGGATTTTTAAGGAGATGTCTGAAGAATGGAAGGAATGCTACCAGGCGGGGATATTTACCGAATTCATGGAGCAGAGGGCTCCCGGACACACGGTCCTGGATGGTAAGATCTATGAGAAAGGATTCCTTGATTTTAAAAAGGATATCCGAAAAAGCATGGGAAAGCTCGATTTTTTAAACGACCCAGAAGCCTACGAAAAGAAGGAAGAATTAAAAGCCATGGACATCTGTGCCGATGCGCTGATCATGTACGCGGCCCGTCATGTGTCTAAAGCCAAAGAACTGGCCAAGAAGGAAAAGAACCGGGGCAGAAAAAGAGAATTGGAAAGAATTTCCGAGATTTGCTCGCGAGTTCCAGCCTCTGCCCCCAGAAATTTTTGGGAAGCCCTCCAGTCCTACTGGTTCGTCCATCTGGGTGTGATCATTGAGTTTAACACCTGGGATGCCTTCAATCCAGGACGTTTGGACCAGCACCTTTATCCCTTCTACAAAAGGGATATTGATCAGAAAAGGCTGACCAAGGAGAAGGCGCGGGAGCTTCTCCAGGCCTTCTGGATCAAATTCAACAATCAGCCGGCTCCACCCAAAGTGGGAGTGACAGCAGAAGAGAGCAGTACTTACACAGATTTTTGTCTGATCAACTTGGGGGGTCTCCGAAGACAGCCCAGTTCCATGGTCCAGATCAGCCGGAAGACACCAGATCGTTTCTTGAAAGGAGCCTTGAAGATCATCAGGACTGGATTCGGTCAGCCTTCGGTATTCAACACAGATGCCATCATCCAGGAGCTGATCAGGCAGGGGAAGTCGGTCGAAGACGCCCGGGATGGCGGAGCCAGCGGCTGTGTGGAAAGCGGCGCCTTCGGCAAGGAAAACTACAACCTGACTGGGTATTTCAACCTTTCTAAAGTCCTGGAGATCACTCTCAACAACGGCCTCGACCCGAGAACAGGAAAGGAAATCGGCTTGAGAACTGGCCGTCCAGAAAAATTCTTATCCTTTGCCGAGCTATTTGAGGCATTCAAGAAGCAGTTGAATCATTTCATCGAGATCAAAGTGAAGGGCAACAATATCATCGAGCGCCTGTATGCGGAACATCTCCCAGCACCATTTCTCTCTCTCCTCATCGATGACTGTATTGAGACTGGTCAGGACTACCATGACGGCGGAGCTCGCTACAACACCTCCTATATCCAGGGAGTGGGCCTGGGAACGATCACCGATGTTTTGACCTCGATAGAATACAATGTCTTTGAGAGGAAGCTTATCCGGATGGGAGACCTCCTCCAGGCCTTAAAGACGAATTACCGCGGTCGGGAATCCCTCCGTCAGAGATTGATGAACAAGACACCCAAATACGGGAACGACGATGATCGCGCCGATAACCTCATGAAGGCTGTTTTCGAAGCTTACTATGAGGCCGTCAATGGAAGACCGAACACGAAAGGTGGACATTACCGGATCAACCTCCTTCCCACGACTGTTCATGTCTACTTCGGAAAAGTTATCGGGGCCACAGCCGATGGGCGTAAAGCTGGCGAACCCCTCTCCGAGGGAGTTTCTCCTGTTCAGGGGGCGGATCGACACGGTCCGACAGCAGTGATCAATTCTGTGGCCAAGATGGATCATATCCGGACTGGTGGAACACTCCTCAACCAGAAATTCACTCCCCATATCCTGGCTGATGAAGAGGGGCTGACAAAACTTGCTTGCCTCATCCGGGCGTATTTCAGGCTCAACGGTCATCACATCCAGTTCAACGTCGTCAGTGCGGAGGTTCTCCGCGAGGCTCAGAGGAATCCGGATCAATACAGGAACCTCATCGTTCGGGTGGCCGGCTACAGCGACTATTTCGTTGATCTGGGAGAAGAACTCCAGGACGAAATTATCCGGAGGACTGAGCATGGGTCATTTTCGTAATTCTTGCTCTTTCTTTTTCATTCCCCTTAAAACGGGAATCCAGGCTTGCTGCCTGAGTAGGTGCAGGCTTCAGCGGGAAACTAATATAAACGCAATAATTCGTGTGATATTTATTCCTGGGCGGCCTGGATGCCGCCCTCAGCCCCCGAACCCCGGGGAACCAGTCCCGTCGGTGCCCCCCGTCGGAAAAGCCGACGGGGCCCCCCTCCGCTACGGGGGCTTGAGGCCAGCATTCATGCCGCACAAGAGAGGATGTCACACGAATTATTGTGTTAATATTAGGACTGAAAGAAATGTCATTCCTGCGGAAGCAGGAATCCAGTAAAATAAAGGAGGCAAAGAATGTTTGATGCGAAGATTTACATTGAGAGAAGACAGCGCCTCAAAAAACAGATGAAGGCTGGGATCATTCTCTTCCTCGGAAACGAGGAATCTCCGATGAACTACCCCTCCAATCCCTATTCTTTCCGGCAGGACAGCTCGTTCCTGTATTTTTTCGGATTAGACACGCCCGGATTGGCTGGAGTGATCGATCTGGATGGAGATAAAGAGACCATCTTCGGTGACGATGTGACTGTCGAAGACATCATCTGGATGGGGGATCTGCCGACGCTAAAAAAAAGAGCCCGGCAAGCAGGCATCATGTTGACTGCCTCTTCGGGGGAACTGGAGAAGACGCTGAGAGAGGCCCTTCGCAAGGGGAGAAAAATTCATTATCTTCCCCCTTACAGGCCGGAGGTCGCCCTGAAGATACAGGAATTGCTGGGTATCGATCATAAACTGGTCAAGGAATATGCCTCGATAGACCTGATCAGAGCTGTGGTCAGCCAGCGGTCCATCAAGATCAGGGAAGAAATCGGTGAGATCGAAAAGGCGCGGCAGATAACCTACAAAATGCACACCACGGCGATGAAAATGGCGCGTTCAGGCCTGTACGAAAAGGACATTGTAGGCAAGATGGAGGGCCTTGCCGCCTCAGCTGGATGCGGTTTGGCCTTCCCGATCATTTTTACCATCAACGGTCAGATTCTCCATAACCATGATCACAGCCACAGGCTGGCAAAGGGCCGACTCATTGTCAACGATTCAGGCGCGGAGTCGGAGATGCACTATGCTTCCGATATCACTCGAACCTTTCCTGTAACCGGCAAATTCACTCAGAGGCAGAAAGAGATTTACGAGATCGTCCTCAAAACTCAATCAGAGGCCATCCGGATGATGAAGCCAGGATTGCGATTCAGGAATATCCACGTCATGGCGGCCAAGAGCATCGTCGCCGGTTTAAAAGAACTGGGACTGATGAAAGGCGATGTCACCGAGGCGGTTAGGGCTGGAGCCCATGCCCTGTTCTTTCCTCATGGTTTGGGACACATGATGGGACTGGACGTTCATGACATGGAGGACCTCGGCGAGGACTTTGTCGGCTACGACGATAGGACTAAAAGGAGTGATCAATTCGGATTAGCCTATCTCCGGTTTGCCCGGGAACTCCATCCCGGGTTTGTGATGACCGTGGAGCCAGGAATTTACTTCATCCCTGCTCTGATCGACAGATGGATTGCTGAAAAGAAGCATCGCTCGTTCATCAACTACGGGAAGGTGAATCAGTATCGGGATTTCGGGGGGATCCGGATCGAAGACAACATCCTGGTGACCAAAGACGGGCGGAGGGTTCTGGGAGAGCCCATCCCGAAGGCCGTCAAAGAGATTGAAGATATCATGGCCTCGCTGTAAGCAGAGGATTTTCTGTTGAGGACGAGTCCTCAGCTTGGATAACCTGGAGTACAGGCATGCCCAAGAGAATTCCGGTCATCTTTCTCGGTGTTTTTATGATTTTCCTGTTTTCTTGCTGTCGAAACCGGGATGCTGAACTCTCCCAAAGAACAATCCTAAAAATCGGTACCATCAAACAGGGGCTGAAGTCAGCCAATATCTTGACTGACTATTTTATCAACCTTTTTGCCCAAATCTCCAACCCCTCCTTGATGAAGATGACTCAGCAGGGACAGCCGGAGGGCCTGATTGTTAAAGAGTTCAGAATATCCGATGATAAAACTACCTGGATGTTCTTTCTCGATGAGAATCTTTTCTGGAGCGACGGGAAAAAGGTGACTGCCCACGATGCAAAATTTTCCATCGAGTTGTACGCTAAGGAAGTTCCCTTTGCTGCCTGGCTTAAACAAGCCCTTGTCCAAGTTCAGGTTTCGGAGGACAACACCCTGGTTCTCCGTCTCAACAGACCCTACACCCGGCTGCATTTCGATTTTGCCTCCTACAGCCTTTTTCCCGAACATATTTGGGGGAGTATCGAAAATCCCTTGGAATACTCGAACCTGGGAGAGAATGTCGGGTGTGGTCCCTTCACCATCGAGAGCATCGACATCATCGCGGCTAAAATATCATTCAAGAGAAATCCGTACTGGCAGCGGAAGGAGCCATATATCCAGCGCATCGAAGTGCATTTCTACAACAACATGGACGTCCTCTCCATGGCGCTGGAGAAGGGCGAGGTCGACACTTTCTACAGCTATGCCTCCTCTTATCCTTATGTCAATATTCAAAGGCTTAAGGCCACAGGCAGGTTTGATTTTATCGAGGAACAGAACCTGGGGTTGAAATTTCTGGGGTTTAACCTCAACAAGGAACCCATGTCGGATGTGAATTTCCGGAATGCCCTTTCTTATGCCTTGGACTACGAGGAGATCATTAAGCTCGATGCTCTTGGTTACGGGGAAGTCCCGCACCGGGGATTCATCCCTAGAGCCATGGCGGGCTATAAAGAGACACGAAAACTTGAATATGATATCGACAGGGCCAAAAAAATTCTCCATCAGTCAGGATACCAGGATAGAGACAGCAATGGATTCTTGGAAGACCGGAAGGGGAAAGATATTCACCTCTCGGTCTTGATCAGTCCGCTGTATGTCCGAATTTCTGAGCTTATCAGGGACTATCTGGTGGCCATCGGACTGGATGCGCGTTTAAAAGTCGTGGACCCGAATACCTGGATCAGCCTCAAAGATGATTTTCAGTACGACCTGGTTGTTTCCCGAACCACTCCCTGGGGCATGTTCATGCACGCCAACTGGGCTACAGGCTATTTCGATGTCCGGAGGAGCGGAGAAGGAGTCCTTCATAACGTCGATGACCCTGAGTTTCTCAAACTCTGCGACAGCATTCTGGCCACAACAGACGAAGCTGAGCTCGGAGTCTATGCTCAAAAGGTCCAAGACTATTATGCCCAAGTCCTTCCTGCCATCCCGCTAGGGTGGACACGGATTGTTATCCCTTACCACAAGAAATACACAGGATGGATCTCCAGCCCTTTGTACGGAATATTCAATATCGACAACTTCCTCAGCCTGAAGCCCAGCTCCTCCTGACAGGAGATGGCTGTCGAGTAAGTTCGTTTTTAGTCAGGTTCGTTCTAATCTGGTTGGGTCTGTTTAGGGTGTCGATAACATAGAATGTCACCATTTCAAAAAAAAATCATCAGGTATCTGATCGCCCTGTTCATCATCATTTCCCTGAACTTTCTGATTCCCAGGATCATGCCCGGCGACCCGATGGCTAACCTGCTGGGGGAAAATTTTATCCTGTCGAAGAGCACAGTGGAGGAGTTGAGAAGTCAACTCGGCCTGGATCAAGCGTTACCGCTGCAATTTTTCGGTTACTGGAAGAGTGTTCTCCATCTCGACCTGGGCTATTCTTACCATTTCAACCAAAGGGTCCAGACAATTCTTTGGGCGCGTCTGAAATGGACTCTGGCTTTGCTTATGCCCTCCATTCTTCTCGGAGCCGTGGCCGGGACCTTCCTCGGGGCACTTTCGGGTTGGAGGAGGAACAATACACTGAATAAGCTGACGACAGCATTCTTCCTCTCCGTCTACAGCACCCCGCCCTATTTCCTGGGCATCGTTTGTCTGTTCCTCTTTTCCTTCAAACTGGCTCTTTTTCCCTTAAAAGGCTTTTACGAAACGGGCGGTATCGGCGAAATTCTTACTCATCTATTCCTCCCCATCCTCGTCATGAGTGCCTTCTCAGCCTCGCGGAATTATATGATCATGCGGGGGAGTGTCCTCCAAGAGAAAGGAAAGCTTTATGCTGTGTATGCCCGGGCCAAAGGTCTGTCCGGGAACCAGATCCTGTTCCGGCACATTTTCAAAAATTCCTCTCTGCCTGTCATAACCCTGATCGCCCTTGATTTCGGCTTTCTCCTGAGCGGTGCCCTGTTCGTAGAAATCGTGTTTTCCCTCAACGGGATGGGGACTCTCATCTATGATGCTCTGCTCTCCCGTGATTATCCTGTCCTGCAAGGATCCCTGTTGATCATCACAGTGATGGTCGTCGCGGCAAACTTCTTGGTGGATATTGTCTACCGGATCCTCGACCCCCGGGTGAGGGAAAGCAGATGAAGCAGCCTCAGAATAAACATCAGAGCTCCTTCACGGTGGAAAACAGAAACTGGACCAGGATCGGCCTCATTCTTTTTTCACTGGTTGTTTTAACAGCGCTGGGTGCGGATATCCTGGCTCCTCATGACCCATGGCAGCGGTTCGAACCGTACCAATCCCCCAGTCGGGACCATCTGTTAGGAACCAACGATATCGGGAACGATGTTTTTTCAGAGCTTATCCATGGGACAAGGGTTTCTTTGATTGTTGGGTTTGGGACGGCGCTGCTGGCGACTTTTTTGGGCCTGATCATCGGTCTCGTATCAGGGTATTATAGAGGCATCGCGGATGAAATGCTGATGGGCCTGACGGATATCTTTCTGATGGTACCCAGGATCCCCCTCATCATCATCTTGGCGGCTTTTCTGAAGCCGAGTTTCTGGATGATCACCTTGGCTCTGGGGCTTTTGTGGTGGACATCCACGGCTCGAGTCGTTCGGTCGAAGACTCTCCAGATCAGAGAGATGAGTTTTGTGCAGAGTTCAAAGGGTCTTGGGTTCAGGGATGCTCACATCATCTTCACTGATGTTCTGCCGAACATCATCCAAGTGGTCATCCCTAAATTCATGATCACCGTGGCCACCGCCATGATCTCTGAAGCGTCTTTGTCCTTTCTAGGGCTTGGAGATCCGACCCTCAAGAGCTGGGGGATGATGATCAACTTCGCCTTTGTTAAGGGAGGATTTATCAACCAGATGTGGTGGTGGTATCTTCCTCCAGGAATCTGTATCGCTGGAATCGTTTTGACCACCGTCCTGCTCGGTTTCGGTTATGAACAAAAAGAAGAGATCGGGTTGAGAGGAATTTGACGACATGAATCCTTTGGCGGTGGAAAACCTGCGGGTGGATTTTCAAACCCGGTGGGGAGTGATCCAGGCTGTCGATAGTGTTTCCTTCCATTTGAGAGAAGGGGAGACCTTGGCTCTTGTGGGGGAAACGGGCTGCGGAAAATCGGTCATCGCCCACGCTATCCTCAGGCTTCTTCCCCAGAACGCACGAGTCACAGGCCAGATATTCTACGAGAACCGGAATCTTCTGCAGCTTTCCGAGAAGGAGCTTTCTCAGATTAGAGGCAGGAAAATTTCTTTGGTCATCCAGAATCCCTCGCTGTCTCTCAATCCTGTCTACACGGTCGGCCATCAACTTGTGGAGCCTTTAATCGTGCACCAGAACGAGAAACGGAGACAGGCCTTCCAAACAGCCATCCAGTTGCTGGCCAGACTCCGTTTCCGTGAGCCGGAAAGGGAAGTCAGGATGTATCCTTTTCAACTCTCTGGGGGGATGAGTCAGAGAGTCCTGATCGGAATGTCTGTGGCCCTCCGTCCGGATATCCTCATCGCCGATGAACCCACTAAAGGTCTGGACGACCGGCTGAAACAGGATATCCTGGATGAGCTCATGCTCATCAAAAAAATGGGGAATTTATCGCTGTTCCTGATCACCCACGACCTGAACACAGCTAGGGAGCTTTCGGAAAGGACGGCCGTCATGTATGCGGGGGAGATCATCGAGATGGGAGACACCCGGGGATTCTTCGAAACTCCCCGGCATCCCTATTCGAAGGCTCTTTTAGAAAGCCTGCCTGGAAGAGGATTTCAACCTATTCCCGGGAGTTCACCTTCGCCTGTCGATCTTCCTGTGGGATGCCGGTTTCATCCCCGTTGTCCGCATCGAAGGGATGTCTGTTCTGAGAGGAAGCCAGATTTAGTGCGGGATAAAGAGAGAGATGTCAGATGTGTGCTTTTCAGCTGAAAGCAGAAAAAATCTCCAAATCTTATAAGCGAGGGAGTTTTTTTAGAAGACCTTCAATGATCCTGGACAGCATCACCTTGGGCATTCAGAGGGGAAAGACTTCTGGGATCGTCGGAGAGAGCGGAGCCGGAAAAACGACCCTCGGCCGGATAATCGCCGGTCTGGAAAAACCGAGTTCAGGAAAGATACTCTTCCGCGGACAGGATATTCACAGGATGGGGAGGGGAGAGTTTTCATTTTTCAGGAAGAAAGTGCAGATGATGTTCCAGGATCCCGAAGGCTCTTTGAACCCGAAAAAAACGATCAGCACTTCCCTCGATGAGGTCTTAAGCCTGGTCGGGCTTTCCCGGAGGGAGAGAAGATTAAAAATTCTGGAAATCCTCCGGACAGTCGGATTATCCTCTGACATACTCTACCGCTATCCCTCTCAACTATCTGGGGGGCAGAATCAGAGAGCTGTCCTGGCCCGGATTTTGCTCCGGGAACCTGAAATGGTTATCCTGGATGAGCCCACCTCAGCTCTGGATATCTCCGTTCAGGCCCAGATCCTTCATCTCCTGAGGCATCTGCAGGAAGAGAGGGATCTCGGTTATCTGTTTATCTCCCACAACCAGGAAATCGTCAAATTCATGTGTCATGAGATACATTTCCTGAGGGACGGCCGGCTTGTCGAGCTTTCTGTCTGAACCAAAGGTAAGGGCTTGTTTTTTTCTGTCTCTTCGTTCTTCGAGCCGACCACGACCTGGACTCTTTTTTCAGGATCAAGAGTCTTCTGGATGTAGAAGTTCATGTCTTCAACAGTGATTCCTTCGATTTCTTGAAAAAACTCATTCAAAAACTCAAATCCCAAGCCTTGGACTTCGAAAAGACCCAAGTTGAAGGCCCGGGTTTCTTTGGTTTCATTGGCTCTCAGGAAGGAGGCTTGAGACTGGACCTTGGTGGTTCTCAATTCCTCTTCGGTCACTCCTTGTTCTAAGAGGCGATCGATGGTTTTTTCCAAAGCCTTGAGAGCCTCCTCTCGTTTCGTGTTGTCCGTTTCCAGGAAGACCTCGATGACTCCGCCCTCTTTCAGCTGGGTGGATCGGGCACCGAAATTGTAGGCCAGTTTTTCCTCAGCCCTCAACGGCCACAGCCTGGAGCCAATCCCTTTCCCCAACAGAGTCTCGAGTGAATAAGCCAAAGCAAAATGTCGTTTTGTCAGGCTGGGGAGAGGAAATCCAAAGGAGACGACTGCCTGTTTGCCCTCCTTTTCGATGAATATGTCCCTTTCGTTTTCTACCGGTGGAGAGCTGTTCTTGATGGGAGGAGGAACACCGTCGGGGAACTCGGCGAAGTGATCGGAACAGATAGTCAACACCCGCTTTTCATCGAGGTTGGAGCAGACTGTAAGGATCATGTTCGATCCTCTGTAATAGGCTTTGAAAAAATCTTCAACGTCTCTTTTTCTTATGTTTCTCCTCGACTCCTCGCTACCGAGAACAGACCCACCGTATCCTGTGCCTGCTAAAAAGGCATTTATATGGGCCTCGTGAGCTAAGAGAAGGGAATCATCGTCCTCTCTCTTCTTCTGGCTCTCCATAGTCTTTTTGACATAATCGATCCGGATTCCTGACAACAGCGGGTCGGTGATGATCTTGGACATGGTTTTGAGCGTGTCTTCTAGGCTTTCAGACAGACAGGCAATCCGGATGTAGGAATAGTCTGCTCTTGAGCTCATTGAGACTTGAGAAGCTTGACTCATCAAGTCTTGAGCTTTTTTTTGATCTGGAATTTCTATGGTCAGGCGAGAAGTGAGATAGGCCAGACCTCTTTTTTCCCAGGGTTCGACTTTCTTTCCCCCTCGAATGAAGAGATAGAGGACCGTTATTTCTGATGATTCGTCCCTCTGGTTGATGAGGGTCAGACCATTCGGTAGGATTTTTTTGACGATCGGTTGAAATGCCTTCGACTCTGCCGATATCGCTGGCCAAGCCGCGGCGTACAGCCAGAGAGAACAGATCAGTAAAGTTATCTTTTTTCTGTGGGCCATTCTACTTCCTCTTGGGCAGGATGGACACGATGACATATCTTCCTTGGCCCAGGTAATTCCCGGCTGCTGTCCGGCAGTCGGAAGAGCTTATGTCTTCGATCCTATCCATGTACCGGCCCATACCTTCTGCCTCCTTTAAAAGCATATACCTGGCTAGAGAGGTGGCGACAGAGAGGCCGCTCTCCTTGGATTGGCGGGAGGAAAACCTGATTTGATTCTGGCCGCACTCGAGAAAATCGAAGGCGTAAAGGCGGTCTTCGGTTGGGTAATCTTTTTTGGAGTAATTCTGCCGGCGGGTCGTCTTTAGAAACTGCAGCGTTTCATTCTTGGCCGCTTTGAGGAGATTGGGATCGCAGGTGATGTAGATGAGCATGGCTCCTCCGTACTTAAGAGAAATGTAGTTCATGGCCAAGGAGTCGGCCAGTTTCCGTCGTCCCCTCAAAGCGAAATTGAGCAGAGGTGCCACACCACGGCCAAGAATCTCTGTCAGGACATCGGCCGCAAACTGGTCGGGATGGTTGTAGTCAGGAGCCAGCATCCCGATGACTAAGTAAGCCTGGTTGACATCCATCTCTTTTTCGATTTCGATGGTTCTTTTGAGCTTTTGAATTTTTTCGATTTTTTTAGGACTGAGTCCTCGGCTTTCCAGAGGGCCGAAAACATCTTTGACTTTCTTTTCCATCTCACCGACGGCAAAATCACCGACGATGGCCAGCGGTAAGGATGGTCATGGAAGAGATTCTGGTAGGCAAGAGAGGTCCCGTATTTGATGGGATCATCCTCGATTTGGCTCAATTCTTCGAGGATCACTTTCTTCTCTTTGTCCAGTTCCTCCTGGGCGAACTTCTGCTGAAAAAGAATTTCCCTTTGATTCTCGAGGGCGAAGACCGCGTATTCTGAAGGCAGGCTCATCTCGAAAATGATGAGATCCCGGTCTGTATGAGCGTTGAAGTAGGCCCCATGCTTCCGGATCTCTTTGATCACTTCATCTGCTGTCCGTAATTCTGTCCCCCTGAATAGGGTGTAATGCTCGAGAATATGGACCAGGCCGCTTGTCTCCTCTGATTCGTCTTTGGATCCGAGATTGAAGGCGAAAGCCAGGTTGAGTAAGGGAAGGTTTTTTTTCTCCAGGAGGAAAACTCTGAGTCCGTTGTCGAGCATAAACTGTTTGGATTGTTCCGGCTCTTGAGCTTGCGCCAACCAAGGCGCTGTGATCAGTAGGACTCCGAGAATCAGGACAACTTGACTTTTTTTTATTTCGGGCATGATTGTCTGTCTCATTTGTTGGCTTCCTCTTTGTCTAAAGAAGGATCTCCTTTTTTAGGCTTTCAGGCTGAAGAAGATCTCCTCGAACCGATTAATAGCTTCTTTAGCTCCCATGACGAGAAGGGTATCTCCTGAGTCTATTCTGATTTCGGTAGAGGGATTGAAGGTGATCTCTTCGCCAGGCTTCTTGATGGCCACGACAATCACGTTGCTCCTTTTACGGATGTCGGACTCAGCCAGATTACAGCCGACTAACCGAGAATCTTTCCTGACCACCTTTTCTTCTATGAATAAAGACAGCTCTTTCCGGCCGATGATGAGGTCTATGAAATCGACGACTGTGGGCCGGATCAATCCCTGGGCGATCTTCAAACCACTCACTTTGTAAGGACTGATCACTTTGTTGGCCCCGATCTGGAGAATTTTTCTCTCAGCTTCTTCATCCATGGCTTTGGAGAGGACAAAGAGGGAAGGGTTTAACTGCTTGACTGTAAAAACCAGGTAAAGGTTATCTGCATCTGAACCGAGGAGAGCGGTCAAGGCTTTTGCCCTCTTGAAGCCAGCTTTGATCAAAGTCTCTTCAGAGCTCGCATCTCCCTGGATAAAACACTTGTTTTCCTGTTTGAGTTGGACAAGTTTTTGCTCGTTGATGTCGATGACAACATAGGGAAGATTTTCCTCTTCCAGATGCTCTCTGACGATTCTTCCCATCCGCCCGTGGCCACAGATGATATAGTGATCTTTGAGGTTATTAAGGCTTTTTTCCATCTTTCTTCTCCGCCAAAAGTTTTTAATTCCTCCTTGGTAGATAACTTCCGCAAACTTAGTGAAGGCAAATATGGCCGTTCCCACCCCACCCAAGATGATGAAGATGGTAAAAATTCGGCCAAGAGGGGAGAGGGGCCTGACCTCTTCAAACCCGACAGTAAAAATGGTTATCACTGTCATGTAAAGGCAGTCTAAGAATGGCCAGCCTTCTATGAAATGAAAACCTACGACTCCGAGGAGGATGAGGAGAATGATTAAGATAATGGGTTTCCACATCTCGATTCCATATTACATTAAAAAAAGGGGACAGGCTACTTTTTTGAAGTAGTAACTCAGTCCACAAAAAAGGAAAAAATGGGCAAGGTTCTATTTTTCCCTTCCCGCCATTCCTGCGGGGCCTGTACCTGCACCTGACACCTGTCTTCACAGGTGCAGGCTACTCAGGTGCAAGCTTCGGCAGGCAGCAGGAATCCAGTCTTGTTCCTGCGCAAGCAGGGACCCAGTACAAATGAAATCTCATCCCTGCACTCCCTTCCTCCGTCATTCCTGCCCCTGCCTTCGCAGGGACAGGCTCCAGCAGGGATCCAGTCTTGTTCCCGCGCAGCTTGTGCCAGCGGAAGCGGGCAGCAGGAATCCAGCAATAATGTAAATATTTATAAAGATATTTTTAGATTCCTGCTTACGCAAGAATGACAAAGAGGAAAGGGGATGTAGATAAAAAATGAACTGTTCTCATTTTTGATGTCCCCATTTTTGTTTGTGTCCCTTTAAATAATTGCCGGTTTTGTTTTCTTTTGGAGAGAACAATTTACTGGTCAGCGAGAGATGTGCTAGAATGAATTAAAACCGGTTAATTAAAGAGAAAAATGAGAGGTCGTTTAAAAGAAAAAATCTTAGTCGTGGATGACGAGGAAAACATCCGAAAATCCCTCAAGATGATCCTCGAGTATGAGGGATGTCAGTTTCTTGAGGCAGCCACGGGGGAAGAATCCTTGGACATCATCGATGAAACAGTGGGCTTGGACCTAATCCTTCTGGATATCAAGCTGCCCGGGATGGATGGCTTAGAGGTCTTGGCTGAGATCAAGAAAAGACCGTATTCGCCGGAAGTGATCATGATTTCAGGACACGGCAACGTCCAGACCGCAGTCGAAGCCACCAAGCTGGGGGCTTTTGATTTCCTGGAAAAACCCCTCCAGAGGGATCGGGTCTTGCTCAGCATCAGGAATGCACTGAACCAGAACAAGCTTCTTCACGAATGTCTGGACTTACGGAAAAAGGCCGAGAAACGGTACGAACTCGTCGGCAACTCGCCCCAGATGAAACAGCTGTGGAAGGAAGTTCTCAAGACGGCCCCCGCCCACGCCACCGTCCTGATCCACGGGGAAAGCGGGACAGGAAAAGAGCTGATTGCCCGGGCCATCCACAGCCACAGCCTGAGGGCCAAAGAAAAGTTTATCCAAGTGAACTGTGCGGCCATTCCGGAGGAACTCATCGAGAGTGAACTCTTCGGGCATGAGAAGGGAGCCTTTACGGGAGCGACAGAAAAGAAAGCGGGAAAATTCGAGCTGGCGGATGGAGGAACGATTTTCCTGGACGAAGTGGGTGATATGAGCCTGAAGACGCAGTCGAAAGTCCTCCGGGTACTCGAGGAAGGAGAGGTCCAAAAAGTCGGGTCGAGCAGAATCAACAAGGTTGATGTGAGAGTCATCGCCGCCACCAATAAAGATCTGAAACATGAGATCAAAGAAGGGACTTTCAGGGAAGACCTTTACTTCCGGCTGAACGTTGTCCCTCTATATTCGCCTTCGCTCAGGGAGAAGAAGGAAGATATTCCTCTCCTCATCGAGTATTTTTGCCAGCTCTATGCTGAGGAAAACAATTTTAAACCCAAGAGGTTTGCCCAAGATGCAATCGAAGCCATGAAAAAATTCCAGTGGAAAGGAAATGTCCGGGAGCTGAAGAACGTCGTGGAACGGTTGATCATCATGACCGAAGGCGATACCATCAAAACAAGAGATCTCCCGGAGCAGATCAGAGGCGAAACACAGGTCTATTTTCCGGATGCCAAGGCGGTAAAGAGTCTGAAAGAGTTCCGGGACTTGGCAGAAAAAGAATTCATCCTTTCCAAACTCGAGGCGAACAACTGGAATATTTCCCAAACAGCGCGAGAGATTGACACGCCCCGTTCCAACCTCTACAAAAAATTGGAACATTATGGTATAAAGATAATGACTGGAGTAGGCGAGGTGGTTGCTCCTGCTTCTCCAAAAAAGAAGTAAGGGGAGGAAAGTCCGAACTCCGCAGGGCAGGATGGTCGCTAACAGCGACTCCGAGCAATCGGAGGAAAGTGCCACAGAAAGCAGACCGCCCGGTGAAGGTTAAAACACGTCGTCGGGTAAGGGTGAAAGGGCGAGGTAAGAGCTCACCGTCCTGATGGTGACATCAGGAGCACGGCAAACCCCATCCGGAGCAAGACCAAATTGGCCCCAGTTGAGGCGGCCCGTCTTGAGGGGCGGGTAGGTCGCTTATCCCCTCGAGCAATCGAGGGGTCAGATGAATAACCACCCCTGCCGGAAACCAGCAGGAACAGAATTCGGCTTACGTCCTGCTCCAGTCTTTTTTTGTCTAGCAAAGTGGCTGAGCTACACTCGTGAATCAGGTCTTCGAGGGGGATGAGTCAATATAAAAAAAGCATCAAAGCAGGGGGAGGGATCTGACGGCCTGCTGGACGAGGATCAGGATATTCCCAGGGAATAGACCCAGTTGAAGAACTCCGTACAGGCAGAGGAAAAGGACCAGGAAAAGGGCAGGATTCTCAGCATAGATCTCAATCTCTTCCACTGGCTCTCTCATGTACATGTAGACGATGATCCGCAGGTAATAAAAGACGGACACGAGACTGGCCAGAACTCCGATGATCACCAGCGGGACGAGCCCCTGTCTGACCGCTCCGACAAAAACATAGAACTTGGCTAAAAACCCACCCGTCGGAGGAAATCCGGCCAGCGAGAGGAGAAAGATGGCAAAGGTGGCTCCGATCCACGGATACTTAAATCCCACTCCTGCGTAATCCTTGAGCTCCAGGTACTCTGTATCCTTTTTACTTAAAGCGATGACAGCCGCGAAGGCACCGATGTTCATGAACAGGTAGACGGTCAGGTAGAAAACCAGGCTGGCGCTGTCCTGGGAAAGGATGGCGATCAGGAGATAGCCGGCGTGAGCGATGCTGGAGTAGGCCAGGATTCTCTTGACGTTGGTCTGCCGCAGAGCGATAAAATTCCCAACCACCATGGTCAAGACACTGATCACCCAGAGGAGCCAGAAGACGGCCTGCGAGTCCAGGGCCACTTTCCAATAAGGATAGAAAAACCTCAACAGAACGGCAAACCCCACCGCCTTCGGGCCGACCGAGAAGAGGGCGGTGATGGGTGTGGGCGCCCCTTCGTAGACATCGGGTGTCCACATGTGGAAAGGGACCACAGCAATCTTAAAACCGAAGGCGATGACAACCAGGCCCAGTCCGACAAGAGCCATCACACCCAGGTTGGTTTCTGTCCTGAAGGTATCTATGATGCCTGGGATGGCTGTCGTTCGGGAAGCCCCGTAAAGGAGAGCCAGACCATAGACCAGGAAAGCACTGGCGAAGCTTCCGAGGAGGAAATACTTGACGGCGGCTTCTGAAGACTTATCGTCTTTAGTCCTCAGTCCAGCCAAGGCATAACTGGAGACAGATAAAACTTCCAGCCCCAAGAAGATAACCAGAAAGTCCGAGCTGGAGACCATGATCATCATTCCAGAAAGAGCGAAGAGAACCAGGGCATAGAATTCACCGTAGTTAACTTCCTGGAGGACGATGTACTTGATCGAAAGGAGCACAACAAAAGCCGCTGCCAGCAGAAGGATCATTGTCAAAAACAGCGAGAAGTTGTCGAGGACCAAATATTTGTCGAAGTAGGAATACCCTTTATTCCAGAAGAGAAAACAAATAGCCCCCGTCGCTATCAGGGCAAAGAGGGAGACATAGGCGAGGTAATTCCGGTTTTCTTTTTTCAAGAAGACTTCGAGCAGCAGGACTCCGAGGCCACCGACGACGACGACCAGGAGCGGCAGAAGAGCCAACAGGCTATTCATGTTTTTTCTTCTCCCTCTCCTCAGGCTTAACCTCTTCCATGGCTTTTTTGATTTCTATGGCCAATCCCTTATCCCGGTCAGCCTCGAGAAACACCCGTTCTCGGTGGCTCACCTGGTTGAGGAGGTGGGTGACCGAGGCATCCATCTTCCTCAAAAAGGGCTTCGGATAGATACCCATCCAGAACATCAGGACGATGATCGGGACGAGGAAGGCTATCTCTCTTTTATTGACATCCTTGAAGGAAAGAATCTTTTCGTTGGTGATCGGTCCCTGCATCACTCTCTGGAACATCCAGAGAAGGTACCCGGCAGCCAAGATGACCGTGGTTACACCCAAAATAGCCACCAACTTATTGGCCTTGAAAACGCCGAACAGGCAGAGAACCTCGCCGACGAACCCGTTCAGGCCAGGAAGGCCGACAGATGACAGCATGCAGATCATGAAGAACGCAGAAAACACGGGCATCTGCTTGCTGACGCCACCGAAGTCTTTGATCAACCGCGTATGGGCTCTTTCGTACAGAATACCGACAATCAAGAACAGGGCTCCGGTGCTCAACCCATGATTGAGCATCTGGTAGATGGCGCCCTCCGTACCCTCCAGGTTGAGAGCGAATATGGCCAGCATGATCAGGCCCATGTGGCTGACACTGGAGTAGGCGACGAGGGATTTGACATCCTTCTGGATAAGGGCCATCAGACCGCCGTAGATAATTCCGATTAAAGCCAGGATGATGAGGAGCGGCAGGAATCTCTCCAGGGCATCCGGGAAGAGAGGGAAAGCGAACCGGAGAAACCCGTAAGCGCCCATCTTCAACAGCACCGCGGCCAGGATAACAGAACCTGCTGTCGGAGCTTCCACATGGGCATCCGGCAGCCAGGTATGGAAGGGAAACATCGGCACCTTGATGGCAAAAGCCAGAGCAAAGGCCAGGAAGAGCCAGATCTGGGCACTCGGGTTGAGGATGAGTTTGTGATAGTCGAACAGGTTGAACGAGTAGACTCCAGTGGCCTTGAAATACGTCGTGTAGAGGACAAAAATCGCCACCAGCATCAGCAGGCTTCCCAGCATGGTAAACAGGACAAATTTCAACGTGGCATAGATCCGCCGCGGGCCGCCCCAGGCTCCGATCAGGAAATACATCGGGATGAGCATCGCCTCCCAGAAAACGTAGAACAGGAACAGGTTGAGGGAGACGAAAACACCGATGATCCCCGTCTCCAGCAGGAGCATGAAGATCAGGTATTCCTTGACCCGCTTCTGGATGTAGGTCCAGGAGGAAAGGATGGCGATCGGCATGAGCAGGGTTGTCAGGAGGACGAGGAAGAGGCTGATCCCATCGATCCCGACATGGTAGTTGATCCCGTAGCCGATCCAGTTCGCCTTTTCAACGAACTGAGGATCGGGTGTCTGGGAGTTAAAGTTAAAATACAGGAGCAGCGAGATTATGAAAGTGATCAGGGTGATGACGAAGGAAAAGCTGAGGAGGAAACTCCTCTTTTCCTTGTTGATGAAGATGAGGATGATGGCCCCCGCCAGCGGGAGGAAGGTGATGAGGCTGATGATTGGGTAATTCATTTTATCAGAACAATAATAAATATCCTAAAAAGAGTATGGCTCCAAAAAGAAAGACCAGAGCATAGTCCTTGAGCAGCCCGCTCTGGAGATAGGCCATGATTTTTCCCGAAAAATTGGTGGCTGAAGCTGTCCCGTCGAGGACCCCGTCGATGACCTTGAGGTCAAAATGGTCATAGATCAGCTCTGATCCTTTAACTGTCGTGTTGACAAAGGCGGCATCGTAGATTTCATCCACATAATATTTGTTGTACAGGAGTTTATAAATGAACGGAAACCGAGCCACGAGATTATGCGGAATCTGGGGATTTTTGAGGTAAAAGAGGTAAGCGAGGTAGATTCCAAAAAGGGCAACCGCCACGGAAACGAGAATCAGCAGCCATTCGGTTCCCAGTGTGAGGTGGGGTTCATGGCTGACTTTGATCACGGGCTCGAGGAAACGATCGAACAGGTTGACATTCTTACCGAGGACAATCGGCAGTCCCACGTACCCGGCGACAACAGAAAAGAAAGCGAGAATAACTAGGGGGACGGTCATCATCGGAGGAGATTCGTGGAGATGTCTTTTGGCTTCGGGTTCCAGACGTTCTCGGCCGTAGAAGGTCAGGAATATCAGGCGAAACATGTAGAAGGCGGTCATGATGGCACCCATGAGTCCTAAAACCCAGACAAAATACTGTCCTTGAGCAAAGGCTTGACTGAGGATAGCATCCTTGGAGAAGAACCCGGAGAAGAAGGGAATCCCGGCGATGGCAATAGCCCCGATGAGAAAGGTGGGGTATGTCAAGGGAAGGTACTTCCGCAGCCCTCCCATTTTCTGCATGTTCAGCTCACCGGAGAGAGCGTGCATCACACTCCCGGCGGCCAAAAACAGGAGACTCTTGAAAAAAGCATGCGTGTAGAGATGGAACATGCCGGCGGCAAAAGCCCCAACACCGCAGCCGATAAACATGTAACCGATCTGAGATATAGTCGAGTAGGCCAGAACTCTCTTGATATCGTTCTGGGTTAAAGCCATGGTTGCTGCATACACAGCCGTTAAGGCACCGACAATGGCCACGATCTGAGCCGCGGCTCCGCTGAATGTATACAGCAGGTTCAACCTCGAGACCATGTAGACACCGGCGGTGACCATCGTGGCCGCGTGGATCAGCGCGCTGACCGGAGTGGGGCCTTCCATAGCGTCCGGCAGCCAGACATAAAGAGGAATCTGGGCCGATTTTCCAGTCGCTCCGACGAAGAACAGGATAGCAATCAGGGTGGCCGCGCCTTGAGCCAGGACTCCTCCAGATATCGCCTCATTGATGGCCGTGAATTCAAAGCTTCCGATTAGAATCAATGTGAAAAAAATGCCCAACAGGAAACCAGCATCTCCGATCCGGTTGACGATAAAGGCTTTTTTACCGGCATTGGCGGCTGAGTGTTTCTCGAACCAGAATCCGATCAAAAGATAGGAGCAGAGCCCGACACCTTCCCAGCCGATAAACATCAGGACCAGGTTTGAGGCCATAACCAGGAGCAGCATGGCAAAGGTGAAGAGGTTCAGGTAGGTGAAATAACGCTTGTAGCCTTCATCCTCAGCCATATAACCGACTGAGTAGACATGGATGATGAAACCAACGCCGCTGACGACCAAGGCCATCACAGCCGAGAGCGAATCAAGCTGGAGGGAAAGATTAGCCTCGAAACTCCCAGCGCGAATCCAAGAGAAGAGGGTTTTGATGAGAGGAACTTTGTCATGGCTCGTTTGCAGGAGTCCGATGAAGGAAAAGACGGCGATAACAAAAGAGACAAACACAGAGAAGCAGGCCTGGAAGGAGACCCATTTCTTAGGGAGAATCCTTCCGAACACGGCCAAGATTAGAGTGCTCAGGGCAGGAACAAACGGTATGAGCCAAAAAATCTCGGTCATGTTATCCTTTCATCAGCCGCATATCTTCGGATTTTATGGTTTTTTTCTGCCTGAATATCAGGAGGATGATGGCCAACCCGACAGCTGCCTCAGCCGCAGCCACGGTGATGATGAAGAAGACGATCACCTGGCCGTCCAAGGAATTGGCGGCTCTGGCTAAGGTGATGAAGGCCAGGTTTCCGGCATTAAACATGATCTCGATGGACATGAACATCGTGATCAGGTCTTTCTTGACAAAAAAGGCGACAGCCCCTAGGACAAAAAGCACGATGCTCAATCCGAGAAAATAGCTTAGAGGTATCATTCCTTCTCTCTTTTCTTGACTAAGACGATGGCTCCCACCAGGGCGGCGATGATCAGGATCGAGGTGATCTCGAAGGGATACAGGTATTTGGTAAAGAGAAGGCGGCCCAGCTCTGTTGGGCTTCCCATCTTCTCCAGGGAAGCGCTTTCAAACACTGAAAAAGCCCCCTTGATGGATAGGGCAAGTTCCACGACGAGGATGACAGCCAGGGCGAGGGAAAGATACAGGGTCCATTTTTTCTTTTCTGGAGGAAGCCCGCGGCGCAGGTTGATCATCATGATGACAAAGATGAACAGGACGAGGATAGCACCAGCATAGATGATGATCTGGACCACAGCGATAAAGGGGGCATCGAGAAGTCCGAAAAGTCCGCCCATCGCGGCAAAAGCCAGGACGAGCAGGAGGGCGTTGTAGGCTTGATCGCGGATGATGATCATGGCGACGACCGAGCCCACGCACAAGAAAGCTAACAAAAAGAATAGGAAGTATCCCATTTTTTTTTAGTCCCACATTATATTTTTGGGTAGATTACATGTCAAGGAAAAATTGGAGCTTGATTTATTTTAGTTTTGTGAAGTAATAATTTGGTTGTAAATTCGATTAATGCTGTTGATTCCCTATATATCTTTTTGACAAACCAGCCGTATCTGTTATAATAACCTTCGATTGCGGGGTAGAGCAGTCTGGTAGCTCGTCGGGCTCATAACCCGGAGGTCGCTGGTTCAAATCCAGCCCCCGCTACCATCATATTTCCCCTATTTTTCCCAGGAAATCATCGTTACTTCTGTCTCCTTCAGTTTTAGCAACCGTACGCAATAGCGAGCAAATTTAGGCATTTCGTGTGACACCTGTGTGACATGGGGAGAGGTCTAATCGGTAATAGAGCAAGGGATTCCTAATCCCTGTGTCGCCGGTTCGAGTCCGGCCAGGGGTGCCAGCTTAGATATTCTACTAAAACAATTTTACAGCTAAGATTGAAGCGTAAAACAAAATTAAAACCGCTAATAACCCCAAAAAGTAGTTCAC
>SMTZ1_10001658_pt1 | contig 22459 bp, 19 predicted proteins | sample DeeMarSWOR136_30_FD_25667 | JGI IMG/M metagenome (IMG submission 25667) | reverse complement strand
CATGTATGGCCGTCAAGAGGTTGTTGAAATCATGGGCAATCCCGCCGGCCAGCCTACCGACATCCTCCATCTTCTGGGCCTGAAAGAGCTGGGACTGCAGTACCCTGTTTTCCTCCTGCACCTTTCTGCTCTCGGTTATGTCGGTGAATATCGTGATGAGCTGATCGGTATCAGGAGAAAATGACGTAGTTTCCAGGTATTGCTCCTTCTCCTTGAAGAAGAAGACCGAGTGTACGGCCTGGTCGGTTGAGGAAACGGAACGGTACATAGTGACCCAGAAGGTTTCAAAACCGGGGAGAATTTCCCCAGCGGTTCTGTTTATGATTTTGTTTCGCTCTAGTCCGGTGATGCGTTCGAATGCGGGATTGATATCGATAAAACGGGCGTCTATAGGTTGATCTTCCCTGTCGCTTATGATTTCGCAGTGACAGAAACCGTTCAACATGCCGTTGAAAAGCATGTGATAATAGGAGCCCTTCTTCCCGAGCTCGTTTTCCATGCCTCTATCCCTGCCGACACAGCACGTGCCGACGGTATTGTTTTCCCTGTTCTTGAAGGGTGTGCAGGTGAAGTGCAGGGAAAAATTCACCCCTTCTTTTGTCAGAACTCTCAGGTCTGTACAGGCGAAGCCCCTCTTCGCGATCTCCTGCTCCATCTCTCTGAGCAGTTTACGTTCCCTTGTCGGACAGAGATCGTCGACACGCATAGCTGAAAGCTCGCTCTCTGTGTAACCTGTGAGATCATTGAAGCGTTTGTTCCACAGGAGAAGCCGCCGATCCTCATCGAAAACAAAGAGCAGGTCCTGCAAGCAGTTCAATACATCCTCTGAGAAGGCCTCTTTCTGGTGCATCATGTCCTATGCCCGTTGATGCATACAGGATCTCGGATGTGTACGAAAATAGGGGAGGGGAGCACCATGCGTGTAGGATTGCACGGTGCCCGCCCTTCAATGAGTTCTATTAGAACCCACCGCCGCCGCCTTCAGCTGCATAGGCGGTTCCCACAAAATGTGAAGAACCCTTGTCCTCACGACCGAAAATCGGTGAAGCGAACAACGCTGCTCCAAGCACTACGACGATTGCGATGATGATGAAGAGCTTTTTCATGGTGAATCTCCTTTATACTTTTTATGTATACATAAGGGGTAACACCCCTCTGATTCGAAACGGTTATACACAGTTTATATAGGCTAGTTCCCGTGCTTCAACTTCTAGCCCGCGTGCCACGATTGATCTGAGCAGGTCCTCGCGAATCGGCCACGTTACCACATAGAGAATCTTGTATGGACGAAGGTTCAGTTCCAGTTCAGGCGAATAGCACTCCATGGTGAGTATCACCTTCATGTCGAAGTATTTCTTCCGAATGTAAGACAAGAGCTCCACCATCATGATGCCAGGAAAATCCACCTCAGATACGAGTAGATCGATGCGATGACTGTTCAACGCTTCGATGAGCAGGAGAAGGTTGTCAACTTCCAGAATACGATACTCCTCCATCTTGAGAACACTGCGCACATACTCACGTCTGTGGTCGCTCTGATCGGCAATAAGGATCGTTTTTACATCCCTGTCAGGCAAAATGTATTCATTCGTCATGGTCCCATCCTTTTCTGTTCGATCCTTCGAATATTATAGAGCAAGTACTGTTCCAAAGATCAAAAAATCTTATCAAAAATATGATTCTATTATTTAATGAATAGAAGAAGTTAGCGGATTTTGTGAAAGCAGGATCAGTCAGATTTTGGTTATACAACCGGGAGAAAGTTCCGAAATGCGGAAAAAATTCCGGAATCCGAACCAGGATAGGATTTTTAGAAGGATGTTCCCTTTATGCCGTAGCGTTTTATCTTCTCGTACAGCGTTGTTTTTCCAATACCGAGTAGCTTCGCTGCATCCTTCCTGTTGCCCGATGTAAGGTTCAGCGCTTCGATGATCGCTTCCCGCTCAATATCCTTGAGCGGCTTAACACTGCTGGTGGAAGCGTGAGACATTCTCTCTGACAGACGGATGTTTTCGGAGAGGTCGATCTGGCGTATCCACTCACTCGAGCCCAGCGCAATTGATTCCTGGATGACATTCTCGAGCTCTCGCACATTGCCGGTCCAGGGGTACTGCGAAAGGATCTTGAGCGCTGCGGGCGAAACGCCGCGAACTGATCTCTTTTCCGTGCTGTACTTCATGATGAAATAGTCGACAAGCAGGGGAATGTCTTTCCGCCGTTCACGCAGCGGCGGAACAAAGATCGGTATGACGTGGAGGCGGTAAAAGAGGTCCTCCCGGAACGTGCCCTCCTTTATGGCCTGTTCGAGTTTGCGGTTGGTTGCCGCTATGATTCGCGCTTCGATCTTTTCAATCTGCGTCGAGCCAACAGGCCGTATTTCTCTCTCTTGAATGGCCCTGAGCAGCTTGGCCTGTATGTGCATGGGGATCTCGGTTATCTCGTCGAAAAACACCGTGCCCTTCCCGGCAAGTTTGAGAAGCCCTACCTTTTCGTAATGGGCGTCCGTGAATGAACCCTTTATGTGCCCGAAAAGCTCACTCTCAACGATGTTGAGTCCAAGAACGCTGCAGTCGATAGGTATGAAGGGCTCGTCCTTCCTGTCGCCGTAGAAATGGATGGCCTTTGCAACGAGCTCCTTTCCAACTCCGCTCTCACCCATGATCATGACCGTGTTGTCGGCATAGCGCATTGCATCGATTCTTTCGTAGACGGCCTGCATTGCCTTGGAGCGGCCTATGATGCCAAAGCGACCTTTCTCCGATTCATCGAGGGTGCTGCGCCACGATGAGTGCCAGCTCTCGAGGATCTTTCTCATGGTGGTACGGATGTTTTCAATGGAGCTGGGTTTCGTGATATAGTCCACCGCACCGATCTTCATTGCTTCCACGGCAGATTCGATGGATCCGAAACCCGTGATGATGATCACGGGAAGTCCTGGAGAGACCTTCCTGCTGTTCAGGAGGAAATCGATGCCACTCATGCGTGGCATTTTCAAGTCCACGATTGCGAGTGAGAAGTTCTGTCCGTCGATCTTTTTCAGCGCTTCGAGCCCGTCAGCGGCACTCACCGCCGTGAGACCCATGTCAGTTGCAATTTCCTCGAATATTCGTCTGTACTGTTCGTCGTCGTCGACGATGAGAACACGCTGCCCCTGTGACATGGCCCGTTTCCTGTTCTGAACAGCCCGTTGGAAATTGCTTCAAAACTTCACTATACTGATAGATAGAATGCTTTGTGCCAGAGCATCTGCTCTAGCTGAAATGTAGTATAAAAACTTTCAACAGGAAATACAAGGACCAAGTTCGACATACAAAGATCAGGACTGGAGTTGTTTGACAAAGTGCCACTGTCCTGATAGTGTGTAGTCAACCCCTTGACCTCTGGAGGTTTTTACCCATGGGAGGAAGAGCCAATCGGTTCCTGTTTCTGCTGGTGATTCTAGTGTGTGCGCTGGTCCTTGAATCCTCTATTCCGTGTTTTGCCGGTGCCGAGAGAGAGGGAGACACGGCAGAGGTCGCCGGTGAAGCGAGATATGGAGGAATATATCGCAGGGGTCTTGGTAATGATCCGGCAACCCTTGATCCGGCAAGAATGTCTGACATATATGAATCGATCGTGACGCAGCAGATATTTGAAGGGCTCGTGCAGTACAGTGACAACCTCATGGTGGTGCCTTGTCTGGCTAAATCGTGGGAGAGTTCCCGAGACAACCTGAGCTGGATCTTTGAGATCCGTAAAGGCGTTACCTTTCACAACGGCCGTGAGGTGAATGCCGAGGATTTCGTATACACTTTTACCAGGCTGCTCGATCCTGCCACCGATTCGGTAGCGGCTTCCTTTCTTTCAGTCATCAAAGGCGCGAAGGAGTTTCGAGAGGGAGAAGCGCAGCGTATAGAGGGGCTGAGGGCTGCGGGAAAATACACCCTGGAGATCGAGCTCTCAGAGCGCTACTCTCCGTTCATTGCTGTACTTGCCATGGTGAACTTTGGAGTTGTGCCCCGTGAGGAGGTCGAATCGTGGGGAGATGATTTCGGCATGCACCCAGTTGGTACCGGACCATTCTCGTTCAGCGAGTGGCAACGTAACAGCTATATAAAGCTCAAAGCGAATGAAAACCATTACGAGGGACGTCCCTACCTCGATGGGGTGGTTTTCAGGATATTTCCAGGAGCCACGGCAGAGGAGATGTTTCAGGAGTTCGAGAACGGAAACCTGGAGGATTCCATCCTTTCGGTGTCAGCTCGCGACCGGGTCTACGAGGAAAACAGATATCTCATCCTGCACAGACCCTCTCTTGTGCTCAGATTTTTTGTCATGAACAACCAGACATTCCCGTTCACCGACAGGAAGGTGCGACAGGCCTTCAACTATGCCATTGACAAGGAAACGCTGAGCCGGCAAATCGGCAGAGGTAGGCTTATTCCTGCCACTGGACTCATTCCGGAGGGAATGGCGGGCTACAATCCGCAGGACCTGAACTACCCCTATTCCGTGGAAAAGGCAGAGAACCTCCTCGCACAGGCGGGATTTCCCGGGGGGAGAGGCCTGCCAGTCATTCAGTTCTGGTCCAGCGTGAAATCCCAAGGTCTCCTTGCGGAAGATGAAGAGATCACGCGGTATCTCGCCGACATTGGAGTAGAGGTGCAGTTCAACTATCTGACCGACTGGCCAACGTTCAAGAAGATGCTGCAGGACGGGAAGGCTCCCATCTTCAAATACAGCTGGCAGGCAGACGTGCCTGATCCTGACAATATCCTGAACTCACTCTTTCATTCGAAAAGCCCCACGAACCGTGCCTTTTACAGCAATCCAAAGATCGACGTCTTGATCGAGAAGGCACAGAACGAATCGGATTACGGGAAGAGAATAACACTCTTTGCCGAGGTTGAGGACAGGATTATGGAAGATGCGCCGGTCATTCTCCTGAACTATCTCGCCTATGAGCGGGTCTTCCAACCCTACGTGCGGAACATAACGGGCAATGCACTGGGCGACCATTCCTTTTCCCTGAAACGGGTGTGGCTGAGCAGATAATAGGAGGTGCATATGACCTCTTTTCACGCAGGCAAGTTCTCCCTTGAGAGTTTTTTCGCACACTTCAGGGGTGGTCTCAGGGGTAGGTTCTTCAGGTCCATGATACTTGTCATCGTCATCGTCATGGGTGGTGTGTTCATCGTCGTGGAGAAGAACAACCGTGATGTAATCCTCATGGAGGGCAGGAAGAGGGCACTCTCCAATGCACTGTACCTGGCGTCGCTCTCACGGGCCCCGCTCCTGATGTACGACTACACGAAGCTAGAGCAGAATGTGGATGAGGTTGCAAAGGAAGCAGACGTGGTCTACGCGATGATTCTCGACCGCAACGGGAGTGTTCTAGCGCACAGCAACCGTGATGATCTGATCGGGAGGATACTCGACGATCCCCTGAGCGAGAAGGCATCTGCAAGCAGGGTGCACCTGGTGCAGGATTACAAGAACCCTCAGACAGGAGAAGAAATATGGGATGTGACCTGCCCCATTTTCCAGCAGCAGGACGAAAAGTGGGGTATGGTGCGGATTGGATTTTCAAAGGAGAAGCTCAAAGCAGAGATCGCACGGAACAGGAGTAATCTGGTCATTCTCTCGCTTGTGGCGGTTCTGCTGGCGGGAGTTGCGGCGACTATACTGGCAGAAAAGATTGCAGGGCCCATCCGTACGCTCTCTGACAGGGCACTGTCCATCTCCAAAGGAGACCTCCAGCAGGAGATATCGCTACATACGGGCGATGAGATCGAAGGCCTGGCTGAGACATTCAACAAGATGACCCGGGAGCTGAAACTCAACCGAGATGAGCAGAAGAAGCTCATACAGAAGCTCTCGGAGAACAACGAGCGGCTCAAAGAGGAAATCGAGGCACGAGAGCAGCTCGAGGATGAACTCATCAACGCCGAGCGGCTGAGGGCCCTGGGTGAGATGTCAGGCGGGGTTGCCCACGACTTCAACAACATACTCGGTGCCATTCTGGGACGTGCTCAGCTGCTCCTTGAAAAAGTGAAGGATCGGGATGTAAAAAACGGCATAGAAATCATTGAAAAGGCTGCGCTCGACGGAGCTGAAACGGTGAGGAGGATACAGGAATTCACACGGGTGCGGGTCGACCACAGAACCTTTGTCCCCCTCGATATCAACCAGGCCATTTCCGACTCCATCGAGTTTACGAGAACACGCTGGAAGAACGAGACCGAGGCGTGGGGAAGGCCCGTTGAGTTGCAGTGCGACTTCGGGGCCATCCCGCAGATGATGGGTGACCCATCAGGCCTGCGTGAGGTATTCACCAACCTCATCATCAATGCTGTGGATGCCATGCCCAAGGGAGGCGTCATATGCATCAGCACGGAGGTTAAGGAGGATTCAGTCATCATCAAGGTGCAGGATAGCGGCATCGGCATGAGTGTGGAGGTGCAGAAGCGAACCTTCGATCCCTTCTTCACTACCAAAGGTACACGTGGGAGCGGATTGGGTCTTTCCATCTGTTATGGAATCATCTCGAGGCACAAGGGCGAGATCAAGGTAGACAGCAAGATCGGTAGAGGGACGACCTTCACGATTTGTCTTCCCCTGAGCTTGCCGGGAGAGGTTCCCGCAGGTGCGCCGGAAATGGAGGAAACCATGGTTCCTGCAAGAATACTGGTGGTCGACGATGATGAGATGATGCGGGCCGTTCTAACCGATATTCTGATTCAGTCAGGTTGCCATGTTGATGAGGTTGCTTCAGGTAAAGAGGGCATCGAGCTGTTCGGTCATGATGAGTATGACATGGTGCTGACCGACCTCGGACTCGAGGATATGTCCGGATGGGATGTTGCACTGAAGATAAAGACCCAGTCTCCCTCCACACCGGTAGCCCTCATCACGGGGTGGGGCATGCAGCTCAGTGAGGAAGAGACCCGCTTGCGTGGTGTCGATTTCGTCGTCTCGAAACCCTTTAGGCTCGAGGAGCTGCGTAGCGTGATCAACCGGGCTTTGACCTTGAACTGAGGCGATTGTCAAACAAGACTAAGACCAAGTTACAGAAAAGGAGGTTTGAACGATGAGACGCATTATTTTCATTGTGTTGCTGGTTCTGTTTATGGGTGCGACTAGCCTTGGAATGGCATTTGACAATCAGCGCCGGGGATTCATTATCGGTGGGCTGGGCGGCGTTGCGTTTAACTTCTGGAATCAGTCGATCGATAGTACAAAAAGCGATACGGAAACCGATTTTGCAGTTCACACGGATTTCAGAATCGGCGGTGGTTTCAAAGGCGAAAAACTCATGCTTTACTACTGGAACATCGTGAACTGGTTTGGTATGGAGAACGTACTGGGTGAGAAAGTCATCATTACGAGCGGTATCACAGGACTGGGTTTGAGCTACTATTTCAAGCCAACCTCACCTTCTCTGTACATGAACGGCGGAGCAGGCGTTTCCATATGGGCTGCTCCCTTTGAAGCAGATACCGAGGCATGGTATGGTTTCGGGTTTATGGGAGGTCTGGGATACGAGTTTTCCCCACACTGGAGTGTTGAATGCGGCGTCATGTGGGGTAATCCCAATAAAACGGAAATGGGTTATAAGTTCCAGACCAATGCCCTTGCAATCACGTTGAGCATCATCGGTATAGCCTATTGATGATGTTGCCATTACGGGTATTATTGGTGGTTGTGTTGAAATACTTTAATCCTCTGATTTTTTCGGCCGCAGGTAAGCGCCCCAGTAGCTCATACCCACGAAGAACCCGCCGCCTATCATGTTCCCGATAGTAACAGGCAGGAGGTTCCGGTACAGAAAGCTCCACCAGTTGAGGCTTGCAGGGTCCACGCCCGCTGGTGCAGCGATTCCCGCCCCGTTGTACAGGAAAATACCCGTGGGGATGAAGTACATGTTGGCTATGCAGTGCTCGAAACCTAGGGCGACAAAGGCCATGATGGGGAAGAAGATGGCAAAGATCTTACCTACCGTCTGGCGTGCTGACAGGGCCATCCACACGGCTAAGCATACGAGCCAATTACACCCGATACCCCTGAACAGGGCCTCGCCGAAAGCCAGGTTGACCTTACCGTACGCGACCCTCACAGCAGCCTCACCGAGGGCATTGCCCCCCGTCTTCCATAGGCCGGAGAGGTAGAACAGCAGGGCGAGAACAACCGAACCCAGGAAGTTGGCGAAGTACACAAGGACCCAGCGCTTGAGCATGGTGCCAAAGGTTATCTCACGTGCCAGGGTACTGGTGATCATGAGGTTGTTGCCGGTGAACAGCTCCGCTCCCGCAATGACCACGAGCATGAGCCCCACGCTGAACACCGCCCCGCCGACGAGCTTGGTAAGACCCGTCCCGAAGAGGGCAGCCATGTCGAAGGTGACCGTCGTCGAGAGCATGCCGCCGAAGGCGATATAGGCGCCGGCAAGAACACCAAGCACCAGCACGGACAGCCAGGGAGAGGTTACCTTCGTAACGCTCACCTTCTGGGCCACGGTTTCAGCAATGGTTCCAGGAGCCTTGTCCTCGAGGTCGGGTATGGGAAACTGGATCTGCCTCACGATCTTTTCCAGCCGGCCGAGCGCCTTCTGCTCCTCCGTCACCTTGCGCTTGACCGCTCTCTTGACCGCGTCAGTGATCTCTTCGGGTGTAAAGGGCTTGGACACGTAATCCATGGCGCCGCGCTTCATCGCCTCGGTTGCCCGGCCCACGGTGGGGTACCCGCTGATCATGACGATGGCGGTATCGGGCGAGCGGTTCGAGATCTCCTCCACCACATCCATGCCGTCGAAAGCAGGCATCTTCCAGTCGCAGAGAACCACGTCGAAGGACGAATCGCCGATCAACTTTAACCCTTCGGCAGGGCTGGAGGTGACCACGACATCGAAACCCTCTGCGGTGAAAACCTTTCTGCACGATTCAAGGACAACATCTTCATCGTCTATGACGAGCATTCTCTCTGCCATGAAAGGCCCTCCTTCTTGAACTGGTGCACCGAGTATGTTAAAAATATAACGATCTTTGAAGAGTGTCCATTGAAATTAAGCATAGAGCGGCGGACAACGCCGCCATCCTGCGCTGAAAAGTCCGGCGGTGATTTCCTCGAGGGGGAAATAAATTACCAGATCTCAGCCGAGAGGCGCTGCTGCAGCCAGCGCTTCTGGGTGTCGGTAAGCTCTCCCACATGTTCCTCGATCCAGGCAATGTCGCCGGTCAGGATTGCGAGCTTTTCAGGGCCGGTGAGCGTGTATTCCTTCAGTGCATCTGCACCGTCATAGTAAAGGGCAGAGACAAAATCGCTGTCGTGAGCGGCGCGCTCGAGGACCTTGAGCACCTCGTCCTTATTGATGATGGACTGTTCCTCGGGTATTACACTCTTGCCGGCCTTGAGCCCCACGGTAACTGCATTGATCAGGACATCGGGAGTGAAGGGTTTCTCGATGTAGTTCGTGGCACCGAGCTGCATGGCCTGCACCGCGGACTTGACCGTTGCATATCCCGTGATGATGATGACAGGAAGGGCGGGTTTCGAACGCTTGATGTCACGAAGAATCCTCATCCCGCCGATTTCGGGCATTCGAATGTCGGTGAGTACCAGGTCATAATCATTTTGCAAGGCGTGCTCGAGGCCATCCCTGCTGCTCAGGAAGCAATCCACCTCGAAGTTTTCCTGTGTCAGGATCTTCTTCACGCTGTCGAGCACGATCTGCTCATCATCGATGACCAGTACTTTCATCTCACATACTCCTTTCACACGCTGTGCCCTGCCTGCAAGCCCCGAGCAGGTCTCCAGAGGTTATCTATCGTGTTTTGCCCTTCTTCAGCACCTTGTCCACGGCCTTCGAAAGCTCATCGGGTGTAAAAGGCTTTGGTATAAACTCCTTGGCCCCTTTTTCGATGAGCGACTGTATGGTCTCGGGAGTGGGGTAGCCGCTCATGACCAGCACGGGAAGCTCAGGCCAGGTTTCAAGCGGCCATTTCTCTGTAATTTTCTCCAGGAGGTACACCCCATCCTTCTCCGGCATTTTCACATCCATGATCATCATATCAAAGATCCCTGCTTGTTCAAGCTTTTCCATAGCATCGCGCGCGCTCGACACGAGCTCGACGATGAAACCCTCCGCCTCGAGTATCCGTTTGCAGCTGTTCAGGACCACCGTGTCATCGTCGACGACGAGTATCCTCTTACCCTTCATCGGATTCCTCCAGAGGCAGCCAGATTGTAAAGGTGCTTCCCTTGCCGACCTCGCTCTGGACACGGATGGTTCCACCGTGCCTTTCGATGATGCCGTAGGAAACGGACAGGCCCAGTCCCGTGCCCTGTCCCACTTCCTTGGTAGTGTAGAAGGGGTCGAAGAGCTTGTCCAGATTTTCTGGAGGAATACCGGATCCGGTGTCGGCGATGGCGATCTCGATACCTTTCTGGCCTCGCTTGCTCGCGGACACGGTAAGATCCGTGGTTACGGTGACGCTTCCCCCCGGTGTGGTCGCGTCAAAGGCATTGATGATCATGTTCATGATAACACTCTGGAGCTGGTTTCTGTCCACCGTGCGGGCAGGTAGACCCTCCTTCAGCTTGAACTGCAGGGCTATTCCCCTGATGAGGGCCTGATTTTCCACGAGTCCAATCGTTGACTTCACCAGTTTGTTGATGTCGGTTGGCTCCTTTTCTAGAGCTGTCTGGCGGGAGAAATCCAGGAGACCCTTCACGATAGCGCGGACCCGTTCGGTTTCCCGAGCAATGGTTTGCAGGTCTGATCTTATTTCATCGTTGATATCGGTCCGGCGCAGGAGCATGTGTGTGAACGTAAGCACACCGGTCAGGGGGTTGTTGATCTCATGGGCAACACCGGCCGCGAGCCTGCCGATGCCTGCCTGTTTCTCCGACTGGAGGAGCTGCCGTTCGCTCTCAGCCCGCTGCCTCCGGTCGCGCTCACGGAGAGAAGAGAGCATTTCAGAGAAGGTTTTCTGCAGTATACCGATCTCGTTTTTCGAGACGGGGCCGATCTCGGGTTCCAGATTTCCCTCCGACACTTCGCTGCTCGCGCTGATGAGCTGCCTCACCGGGTGCACGATCTTGTCTGTCATGAGATAGCCGAGTCCGATTGCGACGATCATGCCGGCGATGGTGATGAGGATAAAAACGGTGAGCAGGTTCTTCCGTATGTCTACGTACTTCTTCTCGAGCACACCGACGTAGAGTATGCCCACCCGCTCACCGTTGATATCGGTGATCGGCTCATAGGCCGTGATGTACCAGTCGCTCACCACGAAGGCCCTGTCCTTCCAGGGTGTGCCTTCGAGTAGTACGCGGTCTCGAACTTCCTTACTCACACGTGTCCCGATGGCCCGCTCCCCATCCGGTGTAAGCACGTTGGTGGATATGCGCAGGTCCCTGAAGAATATGGTTGCCGTTCCAATGCTTCGTCCCTCGAAAATCTCGTTCTGGAACACCGTCTCCCTGACGCGGTCGACGATCTTGTTGTTGTGGTTCAGCAGTATGCCGCCGTAGAGCACGCCGATGAGCTCACCGCCGTCAAGCATGGGGATGGCGGCACCCAGGGCCATACCCGATGTTTCCTCCTCTTCTTCCCGCGGTGCCGCCCGCGGTGTGGGCAGAATGGGGATAATGGCTCTTCCGGCAAGGGATGGGTTCTCCGCCAGGAGAAAATCCTGCTCGAGCACCACGGTACCTGAGACGGCTGCCCCACTGTTGATTACCCGGGCGGCAAGCGGGTTTACCGCTTGTGTATAATCGGCGCCTGTTTCAGAACCGATTCTGTACAGTGTCTGGCCGGTGCCCGACACCACACCGGCAAAGTACAGACTGGTTTTTTGCGCCACCTTGCGTAGCTTCAGTATGATCTGGTCTTTTTCACCCCGCTTGAGCGAGGTCCTCATTCCCGAATCCAGTGCGGCAATGGTGAGGGCGGTGTCGATGTTCTGAATCTCCGAGAGGTAGATATCCCTGGCCGCATTGAGATCGAGACTGATGCGGCGCATCGCCTCGTTCAGAACGGAGTTGTAGAGAAGCTGTCCCCCGACGAACAGGGAAACCACACCCACGAGCATCGAAACACCGAGGAAGCTGATGATGAGTTTCGATCTAATTGAGTAGAACAAGGACCTTCCCCAACGTCATTCAGGGTAGCGTTGTCCGACCGGGGTTGATACTACATTGATAACACCGGAAGAAAATATTGTCAATAATTTAACAAAAAACAGGGAGAATCAGGCTGTCGCCCTCTTCTTGTCGGACCTTGCGATCTTCACGGCGCACACCTTGAACTCCGGTATCTTTGCAACCGGGTCGAGGGCATCGTTGGTGAGGATATTCGCCGCCGCTTCGCGGAAATGAAAAGCCATGAACACCGAACCGGGTCGTGACCGCTCAGTCACGACACAGCGGGCCGTCACCGTGCCGCGCCGTGAGCTGATTTCGGCGTAGTTGTTCTCCTTGAGACCCAGGGTTTTTGCATCATCGGGGTGTATCTCGACGAAGCCGTCGGGGCGCACCTCGTCGAGTCCGTCGACCCTGCGGCTCATGGTTCCCGTGTGGAAGTGGTAGAGAATTCTGCCAGTGGTGAGAACGTAGGGATACTCGTCGTCGGGGAGCTCCGCAGGCGGTATATAATCGACAGCGCTGAACAGACCCTTTCCTCGTGTGAACATCCCCTGATGCAGGAATGGGGTCCCGGTATGCTTCTTGTCGGGGCAGGGCCACTGCAGTCCGAATTTCCGGATACGGCTGTGGCTTATGCCTCCGTATATGGGCGCGACCTCTGCAATCTCTTCCATGATCTGGGCCGTTCCCGTGTAGGCCATTGGATACCCGAGCCTGCTCGATACTTCACAGATGATCTCCCAGTCCGCCCGTGCCTCGCCGGGAGGTGAAAGTGCCTTGTGCAGGAGCTGTACTCTTCGCTCAGTATTGGTGAAGGTTCCATCCTTTTCTGCAAATGAGGCGGCGGGCAGCACCACGTCGGCGTACTGGGCCGTCTCCGAGAGAAAGATATCCTGCACAACGAGAAACTCGAGCGCTTCAAGATCCTTCTTCACACGGTTCACGTTGGGATCGCTCAGAAAGGGGTTTTCACCCATTATGTACATGGCTTTGATGGTGCCGTCTTCTGCTCCGTGAAGCATCTCCACCACGGTCAGTCCCGGTTTTGGGGATAGTGGGATCTCCCAGGCCTTCTCGAACTTACGCTGAAGCGCTTCAATGTCGACTCTCTGATACCCAGGATAGACGTTCGGAAGGGCGCCCAGGTCGCAGGCCCCCTGCACGTTGTTCTGTCCCCTGAGCGGGTTGACGCCTGCGCTTTTCTTTCCCACGTTGCCGGTAAGCATGGCCATATTGGCCAGAGAGAGAACGTTGTCCGTACCGGTGGTATGCTGAGTGATGCCCATACTGTACACGATCGAGGCAGTTCTGGCGGTCGCATAGATTCGCGCCGCCTCGATGATCTGCTCCCTGGGTACGCCCGTTATCTCCTCCACTCTTTCAGGAGAGTACTGCATGATCCTTTCGTAGAAGGCGTCGAAGTTCTCGGTCCGCTGCGCGATGAACTCCCTGTCTTCGAGCCCCTCACTGAGTATTACGTACATGATGCCGTTGAAAAGGGCCACATCGGTTCCCGACCTGTGCCGCAGCCAGATTGTGCCGAAACGTACGAGGTCGATTTTCCGCGGGTCGGCTACGATGAGCTTCGCACCGTTTCGCTTCACTGCAGCCTTGATGTCGAGCGCGATAATGGGATGTGCCTCGGTGGTGTTCGAACCGGTCACGAAAATGCAGTCGGCGTTCCGCAGCTCCTTCATGGAGTTAGTCATTGCGCCGCTGCCGAATGCACGCGCCAGTCCCGCTACTGTTGAGGAGTGGCATAGCCGTGCACAGTGGTCCACGTTGTTCGTGCCTATGCATGATCTGATGAACTTCTGGAATATATAGTTTTCCTCGTTGGTGCACTTGGCGCTGGACAGACCGCCGATTGCATCGGGACCGTACTTCTTCTTGATGCGGTCCAGATTTTCGATCACGATGCTCAGCGCCTCATCCCAGGACGCCTCCTCGAAGGTACCGTTCCGCTTGATCAGAGGGCTGGTGAGCCGCTCCTCGTGATTGATGAAGTGAAGGCCGAACTTACCCTTTACGCAGAGGTTACTGCTGTTCACGGTGTCGTTCGACGGCGTAGTCACCTTGATGAGCCTGCCGTTCTTGATGTTCAACTCCACGGTGCAGCCGCATCCGCAGTAGGGACAAATGGTCTTCACCTTTTCCAGCTCCCACTCGCGCCCTTTTCCGATGCGGCTCTTCTCGGTCAGAGCTCCCACGGGACATACGCTGATGCAGCGTCCGCAGGAAACACAGGTGGTCTCCTGCAGGGGTTTGTTGAAGGAAGTGGAGACGCGTGCAGGAAATCCCCGCTCAGCAATTCCAATGGCGCTCTCGTATTGTATTTCGCCGCAGGCATATACGCAGCGTCCGCACAGTATGCACTTGTTGTAATCCCGTATGATGAAGGGGTCGTCGTCCCGTATGACATGCTCGTTTTTTTCACCCCCGAAGGAGGGTTCTTTGATGCCGAACTCGTAGGCATACTTTTCGAGAAGACAGTCACCGCTCTTCTCGCAGGTGATGCATTCCACGTTGTGGTCTGAGAGGATGAGCTCGAGATTCATCCTACGCGCCTTCCGGACCCGTTCCGTATCGGTATGCACCACCATGCCCTCCGAAACCGGGTGCGAGCAGCTCACTGCCAGGTTCCGCATGCCCTCAACTTCCACGACACAGAGCCTGCACGCGCTCATGGGTGGCAGGTCCTCGTCGTAGCAGAGGTGAGGTATCTCTATACCGAGTTTCTTCGCAGCCCAGTATAGCGTGATGCCGGGGTTGACGCTGATTTCCTTGCCGTCAATGGTCAGAGTAACGTTCGTGCCCATGATCTATCCTCATCTGATGATTTCGCGTTTCGCTAGACCACCGCGATGGCATCGAAACGGCAGGTGCTGCGGCACATGCCGCACTTGATGCACTTGTCTTGATGGATGAGATGCACCTCTTTCGCCTCGCCAGTGATAGCTTCGCTCGGGCAAACCTTGAAACAGGCGTGGCACCCGACACAGTTTTCCGGGATGATTTCATACCGGATGAGCGCCTTACACACGCCCGACGGACATTTTTTCTCCTCGATGTGAGCGATGTACTCGTCCTTGAAGTAGCGTATGGTCGTGAGTACCGGGTTCGGGGCCGTCTGCCCGAGCTGGCAGAGAGCGGAATCCTTGATGGAGTAGGACATTTCCTCGAGGAATTCGATATCCCCCTCCTTACCTCTTCCTTCGCAGATGTTGTTGAGCCGCTCGAGCATACGCTTCGTGCCGATTCGGCAGGGTACACACTTGCCGCACGACTCCTCCTGCGTAAAAGCGAGGAAATAGCGGGCCACCTCGACCATACACGTGGTCTCGTCCATCACGATCATACCGCCCGAGCCCATGATGCACCCCGCCTGGTTAAGAGATTCGTAGTCGACCTGTATGTCGATCAGGGATTCGGGGATACAGCCGCCCGATGGCCCGCCCGTCTGCACGGCTTTGAACTTCTTGCCGTCAGGAATACCGCCTCCGATATCGTATATGATCTCGCGCAGTGTGATGCCCATGGGCACTTCCACGAGGCCCGTGTTGTTCACCTTGCCCACGAGGGAAAAGACCTTGGTCCCCTTGCTCGTTTCTGTACCGATACCTGAGAACCAGTCGGCCCCGTAGTTGATGATACGCGGGACATTGGCCCAGGTTTCCACGTTGTTGATGTTTGTGGGTTTGCCGTTGTATCCCGATTGGGCGGGATAGGGGGGTTTCACCCTTGGCTGTGGGGTCAGGCCCATGAGAGAGTTGATGAGTGAAGTCTCCTCGCCGCACACGAAGGCGCCGGCGCCCCGCGCCACGGTCAGGGTGAAGCTGAAACCGCTGCCGAGAATGTCGTCGCCGAGAAGACCGTACTCCTTGGCCTGCTCGATGGCGATCAAGAGGCGATTCAGGGCCAGGGGGTACTCGTTTCTGATGTATACGAATCCCTGCCGTGCACCGATTGCACGGGCACCGATGAGCATTCCCTCAAGCACTGCATGGGGGTCCGACTCCACGATCGAACGGTCCATGAAGGCGCCGGGATCTCCCTCATCGGCATTGCAGATGACGTACTTTTCGTCTCCAGGCTGGTCCTTGCAGATCTCCCATTTCCTGCCCGTGGGAAATCCCGCACCACCTCGCCCCCTGAGTCCCGAGCGTTTGATCTCTTCGATGATGTCTTCAGGCGTCATTTGCGTGAGCGCCTTGGCCAGGGCTCTGTACCCGTCACGGGCGATGTACTCGTCGATTTTTTCGGGATCGATGATGCCCCGGTTCGCTAGGGCAATGAGACGCTGCTTGCCGAAGAACCCGATGTCCTTCATCTTCGGAACGGGGGCTTCCTTTTCCGGAGGCGTGTACATGAGTTTTTGTACGGGCCTTCCCTTCAGGAAGTGCTCCTCCACCAGGTAGGGGATCACCTCTTCGGTAAGCATCTGGTAGAAGATGCCGTCGGGCTGCACGACCACAATGGGCCCATTGGCACAGAACCCGTTGCATCCGGTGGTAACAACCTGTATCTCGTCCTGCAAGTTCTGTTTCTTCAGTTCCCCTTCGAGCGCTTCCTTGATCCTGAAAGCGCCGTTGGATACGCATCCGGTACCGGTGCATATCATCAGGTTCATTCTGTATCGCGGCATTTACGATATCCTCTCGCTTCCTATGGCCAGAGCGAACTCCTTGACGATCTGACCGCCCATCACGTGCTCATCGAATATGCGGGCCACCTTGTCCACCGAAAGGTCGATGTACTTGACCGGAGGTTCATCCTTCAGCTCAACCGTGGCCATGGGTTCATGGCTGCAGAGTCCGGCGCAGCCCGAAGTGGTGATGATGATGTCCTTTGCGTCAGTCTCCTCTATATGCTTGAGAAAAGAGCTCAGGATGTCGCGGGCACCCGAGGCTATACCGCAGGTTCCCATGTGGACTGTGATCTTTACCCTGCCTGCGCCTTCGCGCAGTATGGTCGTTGCCTTCATGCGCTGGCTTATCCTGTCAAGGTCTTCGGGTTTCAGTTTCATAGCTATACTCCTTCTTTTAAAAGCGGCTATTTTCTAGAACCTCTATATCAAGTAGCGGTTATTCTTCCTGTCTCATGAACTCATACGTAAACTCTATCTCCGGATGGGTGATCTGCAGCATGCGCACCGTCCCGTCCACATCACCCATGGGTTTCCGGTCGGGATGGCTGAGCATGAAGGTGGCAACGATACAGGTTCCCTCTTCCGGATCCGAGTCTATAACCAGCTTTCCCCCTCCCTCACGAGCCGCCTGGGCAAGAAGGGGAATACCGAGCCCTATGCGCTTTCCCGGCTTTGACGTGTAGAAGGGGTCGAGCGCCTTGCGCATCGTGGCAGAGTCCATACCTTTTCCGTTGTCCCTGATCTCCACGCAGAGACGATCACCCGGAGCATCCTCGACGATGCGTATGTCAACCCTGGTTGCCCCTGCATTGACCGAGTTCTCTGCGATGTCCAATAAGTGAAGCGAGATGTCCTGCATAAGCTTCCATTATTCTTCAATCGCTTATTTGCATGCCCCCGCTCAGTCTTTTCATGGGGGTCTCTCTTTCTGCACTAGCTCACAGGTCGCGAGACTACTTTCTCCGATCGACTCATGAGTGTATGGTCCATTACATATCTAATTGAGGATCTTTCTTCCTTCGACACCGTCGAGAGCCTTCTTTATTTCCGTGACCCGTGGTGCTTCGAGCATGAAGCTGGTTTGCATCCGCCCGATATCCTCGAGTTGATGGGCGTCGGAAAAGTACACCCGTGGAAATGGAGCTTCCCCGAGATTGAACCGAGAGTTCATATAATGGGGAGAAAGTTCAACAGCGTCAAGTTCCAGATCTTCTGGTATCATTCCAAGCTGGCTGAAGATGCTGAACGCGTCGCGATCGATGTGCGATGCAATGGCCAGACCGTGCCGGTGGTGTATCGCCTCCACAATGCGGTCCACGGGAAGATCCGTTGCCCCCATAAGGAGTCTCTCGTTGAACCCCGTGACGTAGTCTTCCAAGTCGACGATGTACTGCTGCCCGAAGGCTTGGGGATCATTGAAGCCCTGCAGATGCTCGTACACCAGTTGCTGCAAACTGTTCAGATCAGCATCACGGTCAAAGAGCGCAAGGATGTGTATTTCCTCCTGCGTCGTAATTTCCATTCCGCCGAGTACCGCGATGTTCCATGGCTCGGCGGCTCTCTGAACCGCTTGGACGTTCTCGGACGCGTTGTGGTCGCATATACCGATGACCTGCAGGTTGCATTCGCGGGCCCGCTGTACGATTCTCGTCGGGACGTTCTCGGGCAAACCGCAGGGTGACAGGCAGGTATGTATATGCAGATCCGTGTTGAACCGCTTAAGCATCATCCATACCGGTGATACCGAGCTGATACAACCTGCCAGCCACTTCAAAGGCTGGTTGAGCGCTCACGAATATCGGTACATTCTCCGTGCGTGCTTTTTCCAGAGTTGCCGCCTCGGGCTGCCGGCCGTTTATCAGGATTATGCCTGACAGGCCCTTCATGCTGGCCACAGCAACGATATTGATGTGAACCTGCAGGGTTATCCAGAGGTCACCTTCTTTCGTGTTGGCGATGACATCGCTCATGAGATCGCTGACGTAACCCCTGCGTACCTCCATGTCGAGCTTGTCTTGACCTGATTTGACCTCCAGACCCAGTTTATCGGTTATCTCCTCCAGGGTCATGTTACCTCCAAAGGGATCGTGATTTTCAGCCGGGTACCCTTACCCACTGTGGATTGGATATCGAAATGCTCGGCGCAGCTCTGGATGTTCGGCAGACCCATGCCGGCGCCGAAACCAAGCTCCCTGACCCAGTCGGAGGCTGTGGAAAAACCGGGTTTCATTGCCTGCTCGATGTCGGGAATGCCTGGACCCGAATCAGTGACGTCGATTACGATATTTCTGCTGTCTATCGTTACCACGATCTCGCCACCACCTCCGTAGATGATCAGGTTCATCTCTGCCTCATATGAGGCAATTGCAGCGCGCCGTATGATTTCAGGATATATGCCGAGATATCCCAGGTTTTTTTTCAGCCTGCTCGAAGCTTCTCCCCCCGCCTTGATGTCGTTGCCGGGAACGTGATAGCGGAACACCAGCGTTGTTTCATCGGCATGCACGTCGTGAAAGAAATGGGTTCTCGTGTATTCGCTGATCTCCTTCTTGGAGTAGTCGATGTCGAGTGCCTTGAGAAGAGCCACCAGTACGTCGAACTTCGTGATGATACCGACCAGCTTGCCGGTTTCTCTATTGATGACCGGAAACTCGTAGTAGCGGTACTTTTCGAAGTTTATAATGGCATTCACTATGGGTTCGTCCTCGAACATGGTGATGAGGTCCTGGGACATACGCTCTGAAACCGGACAGTCCGGAACACCCTCGGTGAGCCAGTTGATGTAGTCTTCCACACTAACGATTCCGAGTAGCTCATCATTACTGATGACCGGGGCGGCTGTGATCTTTCTGCTTCTGAGAATAGGACGTACCTGGCTCATCATGGTCTCGGGAGACATGGTCAGCACATCCGTGACCGTTGCGTCCCGCGTCTTCAGTTCGTAAACCAGTTCCTTGACTTTGTGAATTTGTGTCAGACGTTTCATGGAAGTCAATCACAGTTCATGAGTCCGGCAGCGTACAGTTTCCCACAGGCCTCGAACATCGACATCTTTGTTCCCAGTAGCGGCATCTCATTTATCCGTGCCAGCTCCACGGTTTCCTTATGGGGTCGCTTGCCATGTATAAAGCAGATGGCGGAGATTTCAACCATTTCGGCAGTGCGTATCGTCTGCGGGTTGATCAATCCGGTGAGCAGGAGCGAGTTAGGTTTGCTGTACGAGAGGATGTCGCTCATCAAGTCTGATCCATACACCGTGCTGATTTCCTCCCGAAGCCAGCCCTTGTCGAGAATGATCTCTGCTTCCAGGATCTTCAGCACCTCGTCAACCGGTAAGGAGGTCCCCAAATCTTTTAATCATCCTCATACTTTTTTAAGAGTTTTGCAACCTTTCGCTGGTCCATATTTCCGTGGTAATCCTCGTCGATGACCACAAGAGGTCCGAGTGCGCAGGCGCCAAGGCAATTTACGGTCTCAACGGTGAACCTGCCATCCGCTGTCGTTTCACCTGCTTTGATGCCGAGATTCCGTTCGATTGCATCGACCACGAATGATGCACCCCGTACGTGACAGGCAGTGCCGACGCAAATGGAGCAATGATGCTTCCCCCTGGGCTCTAGTCTGAAGGAGGTATAGAACGTTGTAAGACTATAAAGATGGCTCAAGGGAACGTTAAGTTTATCTGAAACCTCTTCGAGCACCTTCTCGGGAAGGTACCCGTATGATTCGGATATGTCCTGAAGGAGCCCGATAAGTGAGCCTCTGTTTTTCCTGAAGGTATCGATGATTTTTTCCAGTTTCTTCATGGTTCTCAGTTCTCTTATATTATATGTGTCATGGAGATGGGCGGATGAAATGTACCGTAAGGTTACGGTATTGGCTATCATTTGTCAAGCGCTATATCCTTTTGCTGATTCGTGCGAGGATACCTACATTGTCAAGCCCCCGGTCATTCCTGAGGATCGGCTGCAGTTCGACCTTCTTCCCGTTGTAGAGATGTGTCGTACCGCCCGTTTCCAGGAGAGAGGAGGAGGGAATGAAGACAGCTTCAGGAACATACCGGTCGAAAGGCGCGTACCCGACATGCACCACCTGTTTCCCTTCGGGATTGAAGAGCTCCGGCAACTTGTAGAGTACAAGCGTATCGTATCGGCCTGAAAGCTCACCGATGATCTCCGGGGACTGCTCGATCCCCTTCGCCCGTTTTTCAGCGCCCACTGGATTTGTGCCCCTTCGCATGCACAAAAGCTGCGAAGAACCCCTCTGAATCAGTGCGAGCATTACAAAGGTCTGGAGATCCTCCGGATCCGTGCTGTCCCCGTCGGTGATGTATATGGTCCTTTCATCCAGGGCCTGAACAAAAGCGGTGATCTTCGCAGGTTTGATGCGTACCTTCGCCAGAAGGTCTTTCCTGACATTCAAGCTTCTGAAATAGGTTTTCACCTCTTCGGGAGCCCTGCCCGAGCGAGAAACCCCTAGAAGACCCGTCAGTTTCAGAAAATCGCCGAACAGCGCTTCATTGATCCTGAAGACCGATTCCGCACGATCGTCCAGCCTTGTCGGTTTGTGGTGTATGACAAAGAGCCGCACGCCACGCTCGGCCGCTTGCCTGAGTTTCATTTCGAGTATGGGGAAGGAGCGTCCCGGTGAAATGTTGAAGAGCACGATGCTCCCGGCCCTCGAGAGGGCTGAAAGATCGGGGGCGGGCAGATCGCGGATCAGCTTTGAAGAGGGGTGCAGAATATTTGGGGCATTCCGGGACTTCACAACGCTGCCGAACACGGCATGACGCTCACAGCCGTTTTCTGCAGGATCGTGGGACACGTGGTAGATATCTGCACCGATTTTTCGGCTGAGGTCATGAATCTGGTCGTACTCCTCGTTGGAGAGGCTGGTGGACGTGAAGATCACCTTGGAACCGCGCTTCTTCAGCATCCCCGCAGCTCTCTGTACGGCAGTATCGGTGAGGAGCGGAACCCGTTTATCACCCCGTATCTCCAGATACTCGGTACACCGGTTGGCTGGTAGGAGGTGCCTGTATCCGAACCTGCCCCGAACGCAGAGATTACCTTCGTTTTCGCCAATGCCCGGTTCCGCAGTGCACTGCAGGATGGTGTTTCCGTATATGTTGAAGTCGACCTCGCACCCGAGGCTACACAGCACGCAGATGCCCCTCTTCTTGACCATCGCGAGGGGGCCTGGTTTCGGTATATAGGGATTCAGGGCAAGTGCGCCGGTGGGGCATGCGTCTGCGCACTGACCACAATAATCGCAGGCCGTTTTGTCGAGGCTCAGGCCGAAGGATGGTGTGATCTCTGTTTCGAAACCCCGGTTCACATACCCGAATACGCTGAGTCCCCATACCTCGTCGCATATGCGGACGCACAATCCGCACTTGACGCATTTGTTCTCGTCCCTGACGATGGGCGGATGGTCCGAGAGCATGTTGTTTAACTCGGGATAGCGGTTCTTCATGCCGGGAAAGGGGTCTGCAGCCACGCGATAATCCGTTGAATGGGCCCTGAGGCTGCAGGTGAACCCCTCGATACAGCCGCACTCGAGACAGCGGGTCGTCTCATGCATGGCTGCATCCTCGGAGAGGCCCTCTTCGATCTGCATGAAGTTCCGTATGCGGACTGAAGGCTTGAGGGCCGGCATCTTCACCCTGGGGCTCTTCTGGTACAGCTC
>SMTZ1_10001656_pt1 | contig 22463 bp, 19 predicted proteins | sample DeeMarSWOR136_30_FD_25667 | JGI IMG/M metagenome (IMG submission 25667) | reverse complement strand
AGCCCCAAGTGCAAGTATTGCACATTCGGGTGGGTTAATGATCGGAATGAATGATTCTATCCCAAACATCCCGAGATTCGTGAGCGTAAAGGTTCCCTCCGAAATATCGTCATGGGGTATCCTGCCGGTCTTCGCTCTTTCGATTTTTTCACTGAGCTCTCTGTGTATCGTAAGAATATCTTTGGTATCGGCCTTGTGAATCACAGGAACGATCAATCCCTTTTCGGTATCCACGGCGACACCTATATTGATTTCATCTGCAAGACGGATATACTCCCCATCAAGACGCGAATTCATCTGCGGGAACTCTTTCAGGGCCTTCGCGAGAATTGACACGAAGAGCGCGTCAAAGCTTACCTTTTTTCCACTCTGACTCAGGCTTTCTCTCTTCGATATCAATTTTCCTGCATCCGTCTTAAGAAAAAGAACGGCTCTCGCGGTCGTATGTGCGCTCTCGGACAACCTCTGTGCGATTACCTTACGAATCCCCCTGAGAGGTATAATCGATTGCTCAACCTGTCCTATGGGTCCCTGAGCAACCTTCGGTCCCTGAGTAACCTTCGGTTTCTTTGGCACCTCCTCTCTCATCGATTCCATCGCTTGAGTAAATGCAAGTACATCCGCCTTTTCAATTCTCGCTCCCGGTTTTGAGAGTGTAATCTGGGTATAGTCGATGTTCATATCCTTTGCGAGCTTCTTTGCGACAGGAGAGATCTTCACCCGTCCACCCTGTTCGGCTCCATGCGTCGATTTTTGAATGCTTTCCGCTTTCATCACACCCCTTTCCACTCCTCCAGGCTCCGGCACCTTTCTATACGAATCAATAGAAAAATCAGGGGGGAGTTTTTCATCCTTCTCTGTGAGAATCGCAATCGGGGCTTCAATCTGAACGGTTTCACCAGGGTGCGAAACAATCTTTGCTAGGATACCTGAACGGGTGGAAGGTATCTCCTGGGTTGCCTTGTCAGTTTCGGCCTCCATTATCATCTGTCCTTCTTCTATAAAGTCACCTTCATTTACCAGCCAATTCACGATGATTGCCTCAGTCATATTCACACCAATTTTCGGTAATGTCAAAATAGTGGGCATTTTACATCCATCTCCTTAATCTTCGAGAACCTTGTATACCGCCTGCTTTATTCTGTTCTCATCAGGGATAACCATGCTCTCAAGCTTTTTGTTAAATGGAACAGGTATGTTGAGTGCCCCGACCCGTACAGGAGGAGCATCGAGAAGATCGAATCCTCTCTCACAGATCTCAGCCACGATATCACTGGCCACTCCTCCCCGAAGGTGGGCCTCCTGGGCAACAACGACCCGATTCGTCTTCCCGATCGATTTCATCATAGTATCGTAATCAAGCGGGAGAAGTGAACGGAGCTCCACCACCTCACATTTGATTCCCTCTTTTTCGAGCTCCTCTGCAACGTTGAGCGATTTCAACGTCATGTGGGAGTACGTCACTATAGTGACGTCGCTCCCCTCTCTCCTGAGAGCAGCCTTTCCGAAGGGAACCGTGTAATCTTCCTCAGGAACCTCTCCTTTCATTGTGTAGGACTTCTTGTGCTCAAAGAAGATGACCGGATTGTCATCACGGACTGCAGTCTTCAGCATCCCCTTCACATCGTAAGGGGTAAGTGGTGTAACAACCTTGAGACCGGGTATGTGATAAAACCATGCCTCCAAGGACTGTGAGTGTTGTGCTGCCACTCCTCCGCTGCACCCGAATGGGGCACGAATCACGAGCGGCATGTTTATTTTCCCGCCGAACATATACCTGATCTTCGCAGCGATATTCACGATCTGATCCATCGGTAGGGTTATCCAGTCTGAGTAAAGGATCTCAACGATGGGACGTAATCCCATCGCCGCAGCACCTATCCCTGTTCCTGTAAATGCTGCCTCAGAAATCGGTGTATCTATGACCCGCTTCTCCCCGAACTCCTGGAGTAAACCTCTCGTCACTCCAAAGGGGTTTCCCCGTATAGCTACATCGCACCCAAGGACGATGACTGTTTCATCCCGTCTCATCTCCTCCCGCATCGCATCGTTCAAAGCCTGTCTTACTGTAATCTCTGCCACAGCTCTTCCTCCCTCTCCACTATTTAATTATCTCTCCGTGTGCATACACATCTGTATAGAGCGAATCTTCTGGTGGCTCCGTACATTCCTCTGAGGCATAGCGAATCGCCTCTGCGATATCATCCTTTGCCTTCTTTTCGATCTCCTGTACCTCTGCTTCATCGGCTATCCTGTTCTCAAGCAGGTATGCGTGCATTCGCCTGATAGGTTCCAGGTCCCACCACGGCTCCACTTGAGAGAGGTCACGATACCACTGATCATCAGCAACAAAGTGCCCGAGCATTCTCATCGTTTTCGCTTCGATAAGAGTTGGGCCGTCACCCTTTCGTGCCCTCTCGGCTGCTGTCTCTACTGCATCGTACACTGCGAAACAGTTGAACCCGTCAACGAGAACCCCGGGTATTCCATATCCCTGTGCGCGCTTATAGATATTGTGCTCACCGGTGACGCTTTTTATCGATGTTGCGATTGCATACTGGTTGTTCTCACACACGAATATGACCGGCAACTTCCATGCAGAGGCCATATTGATCGATTCATGCCATACACCCTGATTGCTTCCCCCGTCTCCGTGGAAACACAGGGCAACTGTCCCTTTCTTTAGTCGATCAGATGCCATGGCTGCACCAACCGCAAGCGGCATGCCGCTCCCGACGATCCCGGTCGCGCCGAGCATACCGTGCTCCACATCGGCAATATGCATAGATCCGCCTTTGCCATGGTTGTACCCCTCGTATTTACCGAAGAGCTCAGCCATCATGATCTTCACATCACCGCCCTTTGCGATGGTATGGCCATGTCCTCTGTGCGTGCTTGTAATGCAGTCCTCCTGCTTCAATGCAGCGCACGCACCCACGGCAACCGCTTCGGACCCGATATACGCATGCGCCAAGCCGTAAATCGTGTTCTCCATCCAGAGATCTCTGACCTTTGTGTCAAACTCTCTGATTAGATTGATCTTGTAATACATATCAAGCTGTTGTTCCTTCGTAAGGTTCTTGGGAGTTACGTAGGGGGTATAGCATCCGAACTCTTCAATTACCTTTTTTTGTGTCTCTAAAAGCATTTTTTCTCCTTCCTTCTATTAAGGTTTCACGGAGCTTCAAGGATATACGTTTCTCCGGGCTTCAACACTTTTATTTTCGGGGCGTACTCCCTCCGCTTCCTGTTATTATCAACAAGCCTCACAAACTCTTTCACATCCTTACATTCCGGGTCCACATAGTGGCTTACCACAACTAATTTCAATTCAAGCCACTCGCTTGCGATGAGCGCCTGCTGCGGTGTAAGCTCACCGGACTTGTAACACTCCTGGTGGGGGAGAGATACTCCTTCTCCTTCAGGAAGGGTGACATGCATAAGACCCACGTTCGGATTGTAGAACTGACCTACATACTTCATGTCTGAGAAGAGTGCTGTGTCTCCAGGGTGATATATTCTGATCCCATCTCCCGCATCAACGATGAACCCCATTGCAGGACCGGAGAGAAGTGCACCATCCGGCTTTCTCCCGAACGACCAGTGGCGGCTTTCAACTGGATGAACCAGGATACCCTGCGTTTCCATCGACATTCCCCAAATGGTGGGAAGTACCAATGCAGGATCTACATCGTGATATTTCACAAGGTGGTGAAGCACATCGACGGCACAAATCACCCGACAGCCATGCTTTTTTACGATCTCCGGTGCATCACCAAAGTGGTCAAATGCGTTGTGGGTAATGAGCAGAAGATCAACCTTATCAAGATCCTTTGATTTCACCGGAGAGTAGGGATTTTTATCTAAAAAAGGATCTATGATCACGTGTAACCCCTTTGAAGTGATGATCTTGTAACCAGCAACACCGAAAAATTGAATGCCTACGGACATGGTAACCTCTTCTTGTGTAGAATTTATTTCCTCACTCTTACTTTCCTTTTGTTCTTGCCTTGATACCTGCAAGATCTTCGATGACTGTAATAATACCGGAGTGGTCCAGATCTCCCCTCCCCTTCACGAGCATCGTTGTGAAGAGCTCATGTACTATTGCCGTCGCAGGGAGAGGCACCTCATAATCAAGCGCTGTTTTCATTATGATGTTGAGATCCTTATAGTGGAACTTACTTTTAAAACCGGGATTAAAATCTCCGTTGACAATCTTCTCCCCCCGTACATCCATCACCCTCGTCTGGGCATATCCACCGCTCAATACTTTGAGGATGATTGCCGGATCAACTCCAGCCTTTGCACCAAGGACGAATGCCTCTGCCATTCCGACAAAGTTCATTGCAACCTGGATCTGATTGCAGGCTTTCACGATCTGCCCTGCCCCGTTTTTCCCGCACAGGGTGATCGTTTTTCCAAGCTTCTCGAATATCGGCATGAATGTATTGAAGTCTTCTTCTTTCCCCCCGACCATTATGGAGAGTATCGCCTTCTCAGCACCAACCTGACCGCCGCTCACCGGCGCATCGAGGCACCGTACTCCTTTCCTTCCAAGCTCTTTAGCCACCTTTACTGCGACTGTTGGTGCAATCGTGCTCATATCGGCATAGAGCATTCCCGATTTAACCTCTTCGATGAGCCCTTTCTCACCCAAGGCGACTTCCTCTACATCTGGAGAATCGGGAAGCATGGTGATGATATAGTCGCTCTTTTCAGCAACCTCTTTCGGAGAGAAAGCCTCTGAAGCACCTGCATTAACGACCTCCTTTACAGCATCCCTGTTTATATCGTGAACCAAAAGCGGGTAGCCGGCATGTATGAGGTGCTTTGACATCGGCTTCCCCATGATTCCAAGGCCGATAAATCCAATTTTAATCTTTTCACTCATGAGCAATCCTCCAAGAAAAAGTATGTTCTTATCTGAATAATGGGAGACCCTCAGTGCCTGCCTCCACTACTTCCAAGGTACCAAACTCTACTTCTGTTACGTATAAACGCGTATCACCTGGAAGTCCGAATGCGCAATTTGTTGGCTTGCTTCCAGTCGTATGTATCCGTTGGATAACACTTCCATTTTTAGCCAGAACCGTCACATCACCCTGACCGTACACCGTAACATAGAGATTCCCATTTGCTCCAAACTTCATACCATCCGGTCCCCGTATGTCTTTGTACGTGCCTTCTACGAGCACATTACCAAAAACTTCCCGTTTCCCAGTAATCCTCCCGTTCATCCATCGGTATCGGTATACCGTGCCGGTGATTGTCTCGTTCACATAGAGGTCGTTGCTCGGCCCGAAGGCGATCCCATTGGTAAACTTTATCCCATTGTCCAGCCGCGCGATCGCTTTCGTTTTCGTGTCTATCACATATACCCTCCCATCGTAATCGAGATCCGCGTAATCATCCCGCACTTTCCCATTTATCACAAACTCTTCTACCCGTATCCCCGAATCTGTGAGGTAGAGTTTGCCATCAGGACCGAAAGCGATATCGTTTGGAAAGATGAAATCCTCACCATGGCAATCGGTAAGGTATACCTCCTTTGCGCCGTCTATAGAGAGCTTTATGAGAGACGGTACGAGTGACTCTGCAACCCAGATAAACCCTTCTTTGTCCACAGCAAGCCCATTCGGTCTTCCCGTTTTTGCGATGAGCCGTTTCGATTTTCCGTCTTTACTAATATGGGTTACACACCCTTTTTCTGAAATCATCTCTACCACAAGCCAGCTGCCGTCATCCAATACAACAGGACCCTCAGGCTGGCCTAACCCTTCAGTAAAGTTCATGGTATCTTCTCCTTGCTCCATTTTGATTCTGCTGTAGAATGAATTGCCTTTGAAATATGAAGTGTGTGGTCATACCATTCGGTAGTTGTATGTTATTTTTTATTCTACTATTCGTCAATAAAAAAGTGGCTTCCTTCTCGAAAGAGAAAATCAAGGGAAATCTATTCGGTTCAGTTCCCTTCTACTTTATTCCGTGCTCCCTCAGAATCTGTCTGGAAGTCTTCAAACTCGCCACCATTGCGCTGCTTGCACCTTCATGGTCCTTTTCCTTGACCTTCTTGAACACCTCGAAGTGTTCCCGAAACACCTTTTCGTTATCTCCCCCTCCGGTCGCGACAATGCTCTGACGTATGGGGATGATGAGCTCCTCCATTATGGTCGTGAAGAATATATTTCTCGTAATCTTGGCAAGCTCGAGGTGGTATTCCAGGTCTATCTTATTGAACTGGTCAACAGTTCCTATCGTCTCTCTCATTCGATCAATTATTTTCTGAAGTCTCGCAATATCATCGCGAGTAGCCTTTTTAGTGGCAAGCCTTGCAATCTCCGGCTCGACAATTCTCCTGAACTCAAACAGGTCAAGAAGGGGTACTTCCTGATCCTGCCTCCGAAGATACATCATGAACGCATGGGATATATCACTGCTGCTTGCCGGGTTCACCTTGATTCCCTTTCCATGGGTAACGGTGAGAACTCCCCTTGTTTCAAGAGATTTGATCGCCTCGCGGAGCACTGTTCTGCTCACCCCGAGTTCCTCTGCAAGTACCCTTTCGGATGGAAGCATCTCGCCGACCTTCAATTTCCCTTCGATTATGAGATCGAGAAGAAGCTCATACACCCTTGTCTTAAGATTAGATGTCCCAATCCTGGGAAATTTTTTCTCTTCCATACTTAAGACGCTCCAATAAAATATTTAGACTGGAATAGCGTATACTTTCATGCGTACGTATCGAATATCTACCTGTCCTTTAAAATCGATAATCGATTCCAATAAAGATACTTCTATAAAACTCATATCTGCAGTGCTCCAACTCGATTACATCATACACTGAGCGGGTATCTGCCGTATGTACGACAGGCTTCCGCCATTGCCACGATGTTTTCCGGACTCACATCGGGCTGTATTGCATGCACCGAGGACATGACGTATCCACCCCCGGGACCGAGTTCCTGGATTCGTTTCTTCACCTCCTGTGTAACATCCTCCCTTGATCCATAGGGCATCACTTTCTGGGTATCGATCCCTCCCCAGAATGAAAGTTTTTCTCCAAAATCCCTTTTCAAGGCTGTAATGTCCCCGATGGCAGAAACCTGTACGGGATTGAGAATATCTACTCCAATCTCAATGAACTCATCGAGAAGTGCAACCACATTCCCGTCACTGTGGTAAAAGATCTTGGCTTCGGTCTTTGAACGAATGAAATCGCACCATCTTTTATAGATCGGCTTGATGATCTCGCGATAGGTCTTTGGCGACATCAACGGACCCTCCTGTGTAGCCATATCATCCGCAGTACGGAAGACCTGAATATAGGGACCTGCAATGTCGAGAAACTTTCCTGTTGCTTTCATATTTATGTCGAGTATTCTCTCAAGCAGGGCTGTCACAAATTTCGGGTTGGTGATAAGATCCATGAGTAGCTGTTCAAACCCGCGAAGCTGATACGCCTCCTCCCACAGCGCCTTGAACCCGCTATCAGCCATTATCGCATAGTCTGTCTCTGTGAACAGTTCCTTCACTCGTTCATTAAGCCCTTTGGTATACCCGGGATCGTCAGGGTCTGGCCACGGGTATCGATCCAGATCTTTCACATCGGCTTCTTTGAGAGGCGGATCAGCAACCTCATAGTAAAATGCAGTGTCTGAATAGTAAACTGCCTTGAACTTCACTCCCCACACATCGATAAATGTTCCCGGCTCAGAGGAGGGAGGCGACCAGTTTTCAGGAGAACCAGACTGAAGGGGCCGAACATCGCTTCCAAGCCGTTCCATAATCCTCTCATCAATTTTCACCAGACGATACATCTTGCTCATCAGCTGCGTCTCAGTGGATACTCCAAAATGTTTCTTCAGATTCTCATATCCCTCAACAACAAGTGTTGTACTCAGCCCCCCGCCAATATCGATTGGAATGCGATCCGGTTCTTCATGATTCAGCGCAGCCATAACTCTTTCTCTTGGTTTCATCTCAGCCATTTTATTTACCCCCATTATTATGTACTGAATGGGAAAACCGAACTCTTTTGTATGACAACTGCTTCTGCGACCTGCCCGAGATACCAATCGTTGAATACCACATCTGCTGCCAGGGCAACCCGGGGAAGGATGAACTTAAAATCATTCGGGATACGGATCTGTATATGATATGTACTCTGAGCATGTGCATCTACATGCAGAACGATTTTTTCCGGCTCACAACTCCAGGTTTGGGGCAGTATGAAAGATACGTGAGCACTGCTTTCATGAGGATAAAAATTCTTTATCCTGATTTCCAAGCTCAGCCGATCACCCGGTTCTGCAGAGGACTGGTACGGATAAAGCTGAAACCACAGAGGATCAAGCCCGTAGTTCACCTCATCGGGCAACAGTTCCTCAAAATGCTTTGTTAATTGCATGGCTCTTTCCCATAGTTTTTCATACACCTCCGGGGTCACATTGTACTGGACTTCATGCCCCCCGCAGATAATCTCCGGCTTGTATTCGAGGAATATCTGAAAGGCTTTTCTGTGGGCAGTACTCTCAAGGTGGTTGCGATAGATAACACTCGGGGTTCGGTGTAGTTTTATAAATATATTGTCGCCGGTGAAGCCCACACTCTTCCCATCGATGCGGCTAAACAGAGACACTGCATATTCAGTGTGTCCGGGCGTATGACGAACCGCAAACTCATATCCTCTCCATTTCAATACTTCTCCCTCAGCGAGTGTACGGTCAACCCTTATAGGAAAGGGCATAACACATCCGATCTGCTCCCCATACGGATTTTCCAGTATGTCGCGGAGCTTTGCATACACCCAGCATTCAACTCCAAACTCCGATTGCAGATAGGGTATTCCGTTCACATGGTCATCGTGATAGTGCGTTGGAATGACCGCGTCGATCTTTTTTATGTTATATTTTTCCATCATCCGATGTATAGAATGTTCGACGAAACGAACCGTTTCACCCTGCTCGAAATGAATGTTCACCGGACTGAAGAGAGCAAAGTTTGGTGATCCATAGTCCACCAACAGCGCATGACTGTCATCGGAGAGGATCGCATAAAAATGAGAACAGGCGTATTCTGCAGCAAGGAGATGGGGAGTTATTTGTGTAACATCCTGCTCGTTTACCGGTAAAAGACCGTTGTTTCTAAAACTGTAGTACTTCGTCAGATTTTCTTTTGTCATATGAAGCGCCCTTGACGCCTCCTTCATCGGTGCTCCATGGGACGGGCAGAGAAGTTGCGGATTCCGTCTCATCACGTTTTCGATCGAGAGAATTGTCGCTTCGAGACCGTCCGTTTCACTGTAGTTGTACTGCAAATCGTAGAGGGTAGGCACTTTCCCGGGTGAATACAACAGATCACCTGAAAATACAACCTGTTTGCCATCAATCACACCGAATATGGAAAGCGAACCAAGGGTGTGCCCCGGCGTCGGCAATATAAAGAATTCAATATCTTCCCATTCCCACTTTTTGAAATCTTCGAGAAATCCCTGAACCGGTATACTTTTTATCAGTGTAGAATATGTATTTCTCACATTATACATATCCCACAGCTGTTTCGTTGCCCAGTACAGCTCTGCCTGAGAAAAGTGCCTGCGCTCGAAAAAGGGCACAAATATTGGTATTCCTCTCTCGACGGCTCTGAAATCGCCCTGGCACTGATCTCTGTGATGATGAGTGTGAAGCAGCGCATATACATCCTCTACACCAATTTCGGAGAGGTGCTCGAGAATAGCACCACTCCCAAAATCAATCAAAACCGCCGCGTTCCCCTTCGTCACCACATAGACATTGCATGTGTCTTGAAACAAATAGAGATGTTGTAAAATTCTCTGGAATTGAAAGCACTGTGTTTTTTGTTTCCGGTATTCATCCATTTCCCATTCCACCATTCTGAGGTTTCTTTATTGAAAGTTACATTTTAAAAAAGAAAGTGACTCGCCTTATCAAAAGGAATGATGGTGGAATCTCCTGTGACTGTTTTCTCTGGAACACTCGCACCCGTTCCGTCTTTTATAGAGGTAATGCCTGTTTCACGAAACAGGCATTACCTCTGAGAAACAGTTGCAGTGTTTTCTTAGTATCAGCCTTCACCCTTAAATGCCTTCACATTTTCAGGAGTGATCACAAATATTCCAGTGTCAACCCTCGGCGGTATGTTCGTCACTCCAACTCCCGCGTCATTCGGTGTGATGTTCACTGGAGAGTGGTTGTAGTCATACAGCATCTTCGCACCGTAGTACCCAAACAACGCCCTCTTCTGCCCAACAAGCACCTGAATGACCCCCTCCTCCAGATACTTGATCTGGGGAGGATCAACATTCATTCCCGTCACCTTGACCTTCCCGGCAACTCCAAGCTCCTTGATCGCCGCTCCTACGCCGGGCGTCGTCGCGTCAAAATTCGATATTCCAGCAAGATCAGGATGCGCAGACACAAGCTCATTCGTTAAACGGGCAGCAACCGCCGGGTCCGTCTCGTCGTTGAACACCCCTATCAGCTCCATCCCCGGATAATTCGCAAGCCCATCCTTGTACCCCTGCGCACAGTACTCGTAAATGTCAATCCCGATCACCATCATCGCCGCAACCTTGCCCTTCCCTCCGGTCAACCTCGCCATCTCATGAGCATGCACGACCCCAACCTGGTACCAGTCGGTCCCGATGAACGACATCCTCTTGCTATCCGGTACGTCACCGTCAACACACACCACAGGAACACCCGCATCCATCGCCTTGTCTATGGCACCCTTCAGCGCAGGTGAAAAACCGTGCACAAGAATACCCGCAGGCTTCCTCGCAGCTACCTCCTCAATGGTTCGTGCATGGGCATCCATGTCCCACTCGGTCGGTCCTGCAACCGTGACCTTCACCCCGTACTCCTTCTCAAAGGCAAACAGGCCAGCATGGTCGTTCTCCGCAAACATCGGCAGACTCGACAGCGCGAGCACATTGACGTACTCATCTGCTGAGACGTCTTTCTTTTCGGCCACCGCCTCTTTCTTCGGTGCGGCTTCTTCACCTTTCTTTCCCCCGCCAAATAGGAGAAAAGAAAAAACAAGCAGTACGAGCACCGGTAGCCATTTCAAAGACCTTGTTTTTTTCATACACCCCTCCTTAATAATTTAGATATTTTTACTCACCTCCGGATCTGCTAAACACGACTGCGGTTGATGAGAGCGTCTATCGTCACCGCAGTGAGCAGAATACTCCCAGTCACCGTTCGCTGCCAGTAGGTATTTACCTTCCCTATGATCATCAAATTGTTTATCACTGCAACAAACACAGTTCCGAGCACTGCTCCCAATATTCCTCCCTGACCCCCGGCGAGGCTTGCACCACCCAGCACACAGGCGGTGATCGCCCTGAGCTCCATACCCACTCCGAGTGTTGAAAGCGCGCTCTCAAGCCGTGAGGAAAAAATGATTCCTGCAAGGCCTGCAAGGCCTGACATAAGCATGAATGAGATGACTCTCATTTTTACCACATTTATTCCGGTGAGCCTCGCAGCCTGCTCATTCGCACCGATATAGTAATATTTTCTAAAAAAAACAGTTTTTGCAGCAAGGAAGGAAAACAGTATGGTGAGAAAAATCATATACCACACCGGCATCCGGAAACCCAAAATGGTGATACCTGCAATATTAGTAAAGGCTGCAGGAAAGCCGATCAAACCAGTACCTGCAACGATGCGAACGAATCCCCGTACAAGTCCCATCATCGCGAGAGTGACGATCAAAGGATTGACCCCGACTTTGGCGATAAGCAACCCGTTAAATGCTCCTATGGCAATACAGACAAGAATGCCGCTCAGAACCGAAATCCATACATCGTAGTGATACACATACATCATTTTCGCTGCAATGGCCCCTGAGAGTCCGAACACCGATCCTGCGGAAAGATCGAAGCATCCTGATATCAGGAGCATCATCATACCGATGGCAACGATGGCCTCGGTCGAGAAGTTCAATATGAGAGATTTCATATTTATAGACGTGAAAAACGCTTTGAATATAATCGATGAGGTAACCCCAATAAGAATGATCAGAACACCCAAGAAAGCAGAACGATTCTCAAAAAAGTTTGTAAAAGAAAATTTTCTTTCTATTGTATCCATGGGTTACTCAATCCTGTTCGTTATTCATCATCTCTACCTTTCCGACTTCTTCAAAAATGCATCAATGGTAACCGCGACGAGGAGGATTCCACTTATTACAATACTCTGCCATGCAATTACAACCCTGGAGACAATCATCAGGTTGTTCACAAGGCCCATAAAAAGAACGCCGAGTATCGATCCAATGATCGTTCCGTATCCTCCAGAAAGGCTCGCCCCCCCAAGAATACAGGCGGTAATCGAGCGCAACTCGAGTCCCATACCGAGCGTCGGTATCGATGCGGCAAGCTTGGCCGTAAGAACAACTCCCGAAATACCGGCAAGCCCGGAAGAAATCATGAAAGAGATTATTCGCATTTTTATTACATCAATTCCGGAAAATGAAGCTGCCTTCTCATTTCCGCCTATATAGTAGTATCTTCTAAATAACTTTGTCTTTCTCAGAAGCAGTGCAAAGAAGGCTGCAATCACTATCATATACCACACCGGTAAACCCAGCCCAAGAAACGAAGCTTTTGATATTAATAAAAATTCTTCTGGAAGACGGTGGATTCCTGAACCTATGAGTAGGAGCACAACCCCTCTTACCACTCCGAGCATTGCGAGCCCCATAATAAGGTGATTCACCCCTATCTTTGCCACAATTACTCCGTTGAAAGCCCCGATACACACAGCGCTCAGAATTCCTATCAGAGCTGCGAAACCTGGATGAAGGTGGAGCTTATCAAGACAGAGTGCTGTGATCGCTCCGGCAAAACCAAGAACAGAACCAACAGTGAGATCGAACACACCGGAGGTCAACAGGATCATCATCCCCACCGATACGATTGCATCTATCGATATGTTGAGGATGACTGCCTTGAGATTCTCAGATGTAAAAAAAGTATCATAGGCGATACTCGCAAAAAGCGAGAGAAGCACTATCAAAATAAATAAGAAAAGCACCCGATTCCGAATAACCCCTATTAATAACTTTCTCCCCGAGACGGCCCCTGTTATATCTTGCCCTGACGCAATCAAATTCCTCTCTCCCTCTTCCTATTGGATTCCAGAGGCGAAATGCATGATACTCTCCTCTGTTGCTTCGTGTCTCGTCAGCTCGCCTGTGATTGTGCCGTTGTACATCACGATTATTCGATCGCTCAATGTGAGCACCTCAGGGAAATCAGAGGAAATAACAATGATACTCGTCCCTCGTGAGGCAAGCTCACGTATGATACGGTATATTTCTGATTTCGTACCCACATCAACCCCTCTCGTCGGCTCATCCACGATCAGTATATCGGGGTCCACCAGCAACCACTTGGCAAACACGAGCTTCTGCTGGTTACCGCCACTGAGCTGCCTCGCAACAGTTTGAACGCTGGGACACATGATCCGCAATCGTTCCTTGTACTTTTCAGAAACCTCTATGACTTTTTTCTCATTGATTATCTGGTTTTTAGCGACATGGTTCAGGTTCCCGGAGACGATGTTCTTTGCAACCGCCATTTCCAGATAAAGTCCATGCTCCTTTCGATCTTCCGGGAGATAGCCGATTCCGTTTTCAATTGCCTGCTCTGGATTACCGATCCTTGTATGCTTCCCCCTTATGAATATCTCACCACTCTCAAGAGGGTCCGCACCGATAATGACCCGAGCAACCTCTGTTCGCCCCGCGCCCGCTAAACCTGCAAAGCAGAGCACCTCCCCCCTTTTCAGAGAAAAGCTTACATCGTGAAACTTCTTCGATGTGAGATTCCTTACCTCAAGAACCGTCTCCTCCTCGTACGTGGACCTGTATTTCTCCGTATAGAGATCTCTCCCCACCATCATTTTTATCACGTCTCCAATCTGCACATCCTTTATGCTCCGGGTCCCCACATATTTCCCGTCCTTGAGAACCGTCACTCTATCGGCAATCCCGAATATCTCCTGCAAGCGGTGTGAGATGTAAATCACACTGATCCCACGCGCTTTAAACTCTCGTATCACTCTGAAGAGTACTTCAGTTTCTTTCTCGGTTATCGTTGCCGTCGGCTCATCGAGTATTAGGAGCTCGCTCTCATTTGAAAGTGCTTTGGCAATCTCCACCATCTGCTGCTTTGCAGGAATCAGCTCACCAACCGGCGTGCTTGGCTTGACATCAAGCTGTATTTCTCCGCACAGCCGCTCCGTTTCCTCGTACATCTTTTTTTTATCGATAAAGAGAAACTTACGAGGCTGCCGATCAGCGAATATGTTTTCGGCCACACTCAGATTTGGCACAAGGCTCCGTTCCTGATATACGACACTGATTCCCTTAACGAGCGCTTCCGCATAGTTACGCATTCTTACCTTTTCACCTTTTATTTCTATATAGCCGCCGTCGGGATGATAATTACCCGCGATAATGTTGATGAGTGTGCTTTTTCCAGCGCCGTTTTCGCCCACCAAAGCGTGCACTTCACCGGCAGCGATTGAAAAACTTACATCATCGAGCGCCCTTACTCCGGGGAACGTTTTTGTGATTCCGTGGAACGTCACATAAGCATTTTGTTCCATGCTCATAACCACCTGTTTCTAAAAATCAAACAAAAGTAAGATGTATGTGGTCTAACCACATTTTTATTTTGCTCATTTTATTCTAAAGAAGAAAGCGAGTCAAGAAAATAATATAAAAAATTGTGGTTGAAGGGACACTTACTGCACTATTAAAGGAAATTGGTTAACGGGTGTAATACAGTTCGATATCGTTTATCGTCCTTTACTATTAAGCACATTTTCAGCCCATAAAAAGACCGCCATTCACATCGATCACTGCACCGGTAATGAACTCAGCGCCATCAGAGGCAAGAAACGTCACAACATCTGCTATATTTTTCGGTTTTCCCAATCTCTTCAATGGAATCAGCTCCCGTAACTTCTGCTTTTGCACCTCTGGAATTGCATCCAATATCTCTGTATCCGTGGTGCCAGGAGCCACTGCGTTTACCGTTACGTTGTATTCAGCAACCTTTCTGGCAAAACTCATGGTAAGCCCGATGATACCGCCCTTGGATGCTGCATATCCCACGCCATTCGCATATCCTCCCATCCTGCCTGCGGATGAAGACATGTTGATAATTCTGCCCATTCTCTTTTTTTTCATGTAAGGAAGCACGAGCTGTGATGCAAAAAACACACTCTTGAGATTCACCGTCATTATTCTGTCCCACTCATTTTCAGTGATATCCTCAATTGAAGTTGTATGTACGATTCCCGCGTTGTTCACAAGAACATCAACCGTTCCATATTTTTCTATTACAGTTTTTACCATGTTCTTTAGGTCAGCAACACTCGATACATCTGCCTTAATCCAAATTGTATCGATGCCTCTCTTCTTGATCTCATCACACACACTCGCAGCGGTTTTATCATTAATATCTACCACTACTGGAAGTGCGCCTTTTTCAGCGAAATCCAGAGCAATTGCCTTCCCTATTCCCCGACCCGCACCAGTTACTATCGCTATCTTTCCTTCAAGGCTCATCTTTTCTCTCCATTTAAAAATTAAACCAAGTGTGCATATGATCAGGCATTTCTATCAATGCCTGTATGACACGGGCAATATCTTCAGGTTCTATTACCTTACCCTGCACAGACGGTTTATGGCAATACCTTCATTAATTTCCTCGATTGTATAATCGACGAAATCAGCATATCTGTTCCCGGCTCCCACGTTGTTTATCATGATGTCCTGTCTGCCGTATTTTTTTACCGTAGAGAGTATGAAACTTTCTACTTCTTTTTTTAACATAGACCGGCCTCCCATGAATACAATAATCTATATGATAAACTTTGATAAAATTAACAAGCATATTTTTTATAAAATAAATAGAGGAGATTTATTTTCAATATGATTTTTTCCCCATTAATTTATTAGATATTATATTAAAAGGATAAAATTGTTAAAATTGAGAGAATAGAGCGAGCAAAGGAATCGTCGATGGCAAAGTCCATACAGGAAATCAACGAACGGATACGCAAGCAGAAAGCCGTAGTGCTCACCGCAGAAGAGATCATCCCCTATGTCGAAGAGAAGGGGTACAAGCAAACCGCTTCTGATGTGGATGTGGTAACTACTGGCACCTTCAGCCCGATGTGCTCTTCAGGTGCATTTCTGAACTTTGGGCACCCCGCTCCCAGAATGAAAATGCAGAAAGTTTGGCTCAACGGGGTCGAGGCTTATGGGGGCCTTGCCGCCTGCGATGTCTACATTGGGGCAACGCAGATACCGGATGATGACCCGGCAAACAAGATATATCCCGGCAGGTTCGAATACGGAGGAGGACAAGTCATTGAGAACCTGATCGCGGGAAAGGAGGTGTTCCTCAGGGCCCTCTCTTACGGGACGGACTGCTACCCTCGGAAAGAGCTCGAAACTTATGTACGCCTTGAGGATCTCAATCAGGCATTCCTGCTGAATCCCAGAAACGCCTATCAGAACTATAATGTGGCGGTCAACCTTTCCCAAAAGGTAATCTATACCTATCTCGGCGTCCTTCAGCCCAACCTCGGGAACGCAAACTTCTCCTCTGCAGGGCAGCTCAGCCCGCTCCTCAATGATCCCCTATATAGGACGATCGGCATCGGAACCAGAATATTCCTTGGCGGAGGAATCGGGTACGTAATCTGGGAGGGTACTCAGCACAATCCATGCGCGGACCGAAACGAGAGAGGTGTTCCCACGGACGGTGCAGGAACTCTCAGTATGATTGGCGATATGAAAATGATGAGCACCCATTACGTGCGGGGTGTCTCCATGCTCGGATACGGCGCAAGCCTCGCCGTGGGGATCGGTATCCCGATCCCGATCCTAGATGAAGAGATGGTAGGCTTTGTGGGAGTCCGCGACGAAGACATCCTGGCTCCTGTAATCGATTACTCCAGCTCGTACCCGGAGAGAAGGGGAGAGATCATTACCAAGGTGAGCTACAGGGAATTGCGGAGCGGAACCGTGAAGATACTGGGTAAAAAAGTGCCTGCCTCTTCCCTCTCGAGTTACCCCTTGGCCCGGGAGATCGCCCAGACCCTGAAGTCCTGGATCCTGAAAGGATCCTTTCTGCTTTCAGAGAAGGTGGCTTCCCTTCCCGGGGTTGACTCAGGACAGACCTTCAAACCCCTGCAGGTGAGAACCGATAGAGGAGACCTCAGATGAAGCGTATCGTGTCTAGGAACATCATCCTCCACTACCCGAAGGAACATACGGAAAAGCCGATTATTTCAAATCTTATAAAGCGGTACGACCTCACCGTAAACATCTCCAGGGCGAGAATCGGTCAGGACGAGGAAGGTACAATGGTGATCGAGGTTTCGGGAAAGCGGGAGAACCTGGAAGCAGGGCTGAACTATCTGAAAGACATCGGTCTCACCTTCAAGCCCGTGTCCCTCGTGGTGCAGAGGCTCGAGGAAAGGTGTACCCACTGCAGCGCCTGTACGGTAATCTGCCCCTCCGGGGCGCTCCTTATTGAGGATAGAAAGAGCATGGAAGTAAACTTCATTCAGGACAAGTGTATTGCCTGCGGGCTCTGTATTCCTGCCTGTCCTTACGGCGCAATGGAGATGAGCGAATAGTAGGCTCAACTACAAGGGAACCTTGGTGAAATCCTCTATGTTGAGAAGCTTCATGATCTTGTTTTTCGCTTCCAGATAGCTGATAAAGGCAATGATCTGATCTGGGGTTTCACACCGTAGAAGCCACTCGTAGTGCTCCATCCGTGAAAAACTCCGTGTGAGAGAATCCACCATCTTCTTATAGATCTCACCGAGATATTCAGGGGCAAGAAACATAAAGATCACGTGGATCCGATCGGGGCCATTGAGCTTCATATCAATCCCATCAGCGGAAATACCGATAATTGGGACTAGATCGTCTACGAAATCACCGAAGGCATGAAAGAAAACGATGTTCTTTCCGATCGTTGTGTGCACGACTTCGCCGCTCTCCACGAGCGCTTTATCAGCCTTTTCCTGATTCAGGATCCTGCCCCTGCCCTTTTGTACGAGTTCCCGGATCACCTCCTCCTTCGTCCTCCCCTTGAGACTGGGAATGATAAGGTCGCTGTGGAACATGACTGAGGCGGTGTAAGGGAGCGGTTTTGCGAGTTCAACATTTTTGTACTTGGACTCCTCCAGGGTGATCTGCTGCTTTTCCCTGTACTCCCGGATGGTGACCATTGGTGGCCGCTCCGTTCCCCACACCTTCATCTTGGAGATGCTATATACATTTTTAACCCCTGTGATGATCTGAAGGGAATCGGATATATCTTGGAAGATCTCGATCCGGCCCATGTCGTCGGCACGCTGAAGGAGAATCTTGAGAATCCTGTAGGACATGTTCCGCAGCGCTTCTATGCTCTGATTGCGATGGATACGGACGTTTAGATCGCACTGCCCGATCACGTCTATCCCGTAGAGGCGATCGATATCTATGAGATGACCCGTTTCCACACCGTATCCGGTAAAAAAGGGAATTTTCTCGAGAAGCTCTCTCCTGGCCGCATACTCACCTGAAAGAGGCTGGGCAATCCCAGTGAGGCCTGGAAACAGGAGGTTGAAGAAAGGGCGGACCACGAGCTCGGTGACCCTTCCGCCACCTGTGCTTTGGACCTCCCCCTGGACCCTGATTGGCCTCCTGTAGAAGGCCTTCACATAGGAGAGATGCGGGTATTCGAGGAGGGGCCCGACGAGACCGAGTATGAACCGTGGGTGAAAGTTCAGAATATCAGCATCCACCCAGCAGATGATATCCCCCTTCAGAATATAGAGGCTCTTCCACAAATTCTCACCCTTGCCGCGGTAGGAATGGTGCTGGGGAAGGATATCCGAAGCATAGTAGAAATCAGCACTTGCCTTCCGCGCCACCGACTCGGTCCTGTCGGTCGATCCTGAGTCCACCACCACGATCTCGTCCAGGAGGGGACACTTCTCCATGAGCTCCTTCTTTGCGATCTGGATCTCCTTCCCCACTGTCTTTTCCTCATTCAGCGTGGGAAAGCAGAGGCTTATGGTTACGCCGAGCTCCCTCTTTCTCTGTATGAGCCGCTTCACGTTCTTAAAACTGGAATAGTGAAAGGTGTTCCTCTTGAGCCAATCCCTGATATAGGAGGGCTGTTCTCCCTCTGTCTTTAAAAGCTGCTTTTCGGGCTGCGTTTCGATTAAAGAGGACATTCTCTTCCTCCGTCCTCTCCATCATACCAGAGATGAAAAATTTATGCAAGCATATTCTATGCCGTATTATCTAACTAAATGTATCTATTTCATTATATTGAGATATTTTACGAAATATAGTAAAATAGATCAGAAGGAGGAGGGAATGGCAGACAGACGTAAAGAAATTCTGAACAAGCTCAAGTTTCTCTACGGAAATGAGACCGGATCTGCGACCGCCAGGGAACTTGACGCACTCCTGGAAAGGTACAAGCACAACATCCCGCAGAAGCGGTTTGATTTCACCCAGAAGGATGTGGTGCTCATCACCTACGGTGACGGATTACAGAACGCTGAGATGAAGCCCCTTGAAGCGCTGAAGGTGTTCCTCACGGGGTACGCACAGGAAATCATCAGTATCGTGCATATCCTCCCTTTTTTTCCCTACTCTTCAGACGACGGGTTTTCCGTGATCGACTACATGAGTGTGAATCCGGAACTGGGCAGCTGGGACCATATTCGTGATATTGCTGGTAGTTTCGTTCTGATGTTCGATCTCGTGATCAATCACATTTCTGCCCAGAGCAGGGAGTTTAAAGAGTTTCTCGAGGGAAATGAGAATTACAGAGACTATTTCATCGTGGCAGGACCTGATACAGACATCTCTCGGGTATTTCGGCCCAGAGCCCTTCCCCTCCTCACCCGGTTTTCCACTTCATGGGGAGAATTGGACCTGTGGACTACCTTCAGTGTCGATCAGATCGACCTTAACTTCAAGAATCCCAGAGTCCTGCTCTTCATCATAGATGCGCTCCTCTTCTATGTGACAATGGGCGCCTCAATGATCAGACTGGACGCGATCGCCTATCTCTGGAAGGAGAGCGGCACAAACTGCCTGCATCTTCCCCAGACACACATGGTGGTAAAGCTGTTCAGGGATATGCTTGAGCAGGTGGCTCCTCATGTAAAGATACTGACAGAAACCAATGTTCCTCACAAAGAGAACATCTCCTATTTCGGGAACGGGGAGGATGAAGCCCATATGGTGTACAACTTTGCCCTTCCCCCTCTCTGCGCCTACTCCCTCCTGAGCGGGGATGCGACTCCCCTCACTCTCTGGGCGGGAACGCTCGCGCTGCCAAGCCAAAATACGTATATGTACAATTTCACTGCTTCTCATGACGGCATCGGGGTTCTTCCAGCCCGCGACCTGCTTACAAACGATCAGATCGCATCCCTCCTCCTGGAAACAAAGAGGAGGGGAGGAAAGGTGAGCTACAAGAACAACCCCGACGGAACGAGGAGCCCCTATGAGCTCAACATCTCGCTCTTTGACCTGATCTCCGATCCTCACCGTGAAGAGCCTCTGGAGAGAAAAGTGGACCGTTTCATCGCCTCTCAGGCGATCGCCCTCTCCCTGAAGGGGATTCCTGCCCTCTATTACCACTCCCTCTTGGGATCGAGAAACTTTTACGAGGGTGTGAAAAAGACCGGTATGAACAGAGCGATCAACAGAAAAAAATTGGATCTCCACCAGCTCATCCATGAGCTCGATACGGAGGGAAGCGTGCGGAACCTTGTCTTTCTAAGGCTTGGGCAACTCATCAAGAGCAGAAAAGCGTTTCAGGCTTTCCATCCCAGGGGGACCCAGAAGATTCTGAGCATTCACCGTGCGATCTTTGCCTGTGCGCGATACTCACCCGATAGAAAGGAGTGCGTGCTCGCTCTGATCAATGTCTCGGAAGAACATGTCTCCTTGACGCGTGAGCAGCCATGGGGAACAGACATCCTCTCTGGAAAGGCATTCGATGAGGAGCTCTCTATTCTTCCATATGGGGTGCTATGGCTTCAACAATCCCCTCGAAATTGATCAGGATGCTTCGGAGCTTTCGTTTTAAAACTTCGTAGGAGAAAAAACGGGAAGCAAGGGCAAAATTTCTTTCCGCTTGTTCTACGTATGCCTCTTTGTCCTGGAGGACGAGATTACTTATTTCCTCTATAACTTCATTGGTCACCCAACCTGCCATTTCGATCGCCTTGAAACCATAAGGCTTTATATCCATTATATAGGCGGAATACTGATTCACCAGGATCGGTTTTTTAAAGTAGATCGCCTCGATAAAGGCGTTTCCGAATCCTTCGTATGTCGAAGGGTAGGTAATGAGGTCGGCGTGAGGGTATACATCCCAGAGCGTGTAGACCTTCCGGCCGTCGGAGGTTCTCCCCCTTTTATCACCGATGATCTCAGGCTTTATGATGAGTTGAACTCCAAGATGCTCTGCATAGCTCCTAATCCTCTTCTCGTAGGCATCTCCCTCGTCGCCAGTGGAGTGGGTGATAACGAGTTTTGCCCTGGGATTTTTCAATCTGCTCACCACCTCAATGGTGTGTTCGATCCCTTTCCGTGCAACCACCCGGGTAGGCTGAAGAATGAAAAAATCCTCGTCATTGATCTCGAAAGATTTCCGGACATCATTGTTGTAATGGTTTATGCTCGGCGGTTTCCTTTTGAAATCAAGCACATTGGGGATCACCACGGGGGAGAGGCCTGTCCTGTAGCTCAGCTCCCGGTCTGCCTGTGAGTTGATCACCACGTGCTGGATAGAGCGGAGGGAGGGTGGAAAAGCCATGCCAATTAAGTCCTGTACCGCGTTGACAAAAAACCTGGGCCGTTCCCAGTAGAAATCATGGTGGTGGGCAATGGTTGGAATCCCGGTCTCTGCGATAAACTCCGTGAGCGCAAGCCCGAGGGGGATGTTCATTGGTATCGCGAGACAGTTTTCCGCAATGAGCAGGTTGATGTTGAACTTTTTCACAAACTTATAAATCGAAGATTTCAGGTGTCTCCTGATCGAATGAATGACTCCAGTTGTTTCCGAGGTCCTCCTGTACACCTTGAAACAGTTCTCTTCTATCTTTTTTATGATTGGATCTTCAAAATGGGCTTCGGGCACGATCATGGTCCTACCCGGATCCCGATCACTTAAACCTGAAAAATAATAACACTGATACCCCATCCTCCCGAGGACTTCGGCCCATTTCTCCGTCTCAAGCGATACCCCATCGGTACCCTGGAACCTGGTGGAGATGAAACCGATGTTCCTGATTTCCACATATCCATTATTTCTATGCCACAGGTTCATCACTTCAGTCCACCCCCCATTCTCTAGTAATACAATCGGTGAGATCCGTCAG
>SMTZ1_10004491_pt1 | contig 22472 bp, 23 predicted proteins | sample DeeMarSWOR136_30_FD_25667 | JGI IMG/M metagenome (IMG submission 25667) | reverse complement strand
AGGAGGAACTGAAAGCCTCGCTCAAAGAGAAGGAGGTGCTTCTCAAAGAAGTTCACCATCGGGTCAAGAACAATCTGCAGGTTGTTTCCAGCCTGCTCTACCTTCAGTCCGAACATATTAAGGATAAACATTGCCTGGCCACAATTAAGGAGAGCGAGAACCGTGTCAGATCAATGGCGCTCGTCCATGAGCAATTGTACCAATCCGAAGGCCTGGCAAGGGTTGACTTTGCTGAATATATCCGTAACCTGGCGACCTATCTGCTCCGTTCGCACGGAGTCAAGCCGGACGCCATGACTTTGAAGATAGACGCCGAGGATGTTTCACTGGGCATAGATACGGCGATTCCCTGTGGCTTGATTATCAGCGAACTTATTTCAAATTCACTGGAACACGCCTTTCCCGCAGGCAAGTCTGGCGGTGACCGGGAAAGCGAAATCCGCATCAACCTTAATGCCCATGATAATAAGCTTACACTGATTGTCAGCGATAATGGCGTCGGCCTGCCGGGAGATTTGGACTTTCGGAATACGGAGTCATTTGGTCTGCATCTGGTAAACACTCTAGTCAGCCAACTGGAGGGTACCATCGAGCTTGATCGAAGCGGTGGAACCGCATTTGAGATTACGTTTGCGGAAAAATAACACCACTAAAGGGGCTAATGCAGTGGCAAGCGCGCGGATCCTGGTTGTTGAAGATGAGGGCATCGTCGCCGAGGAAATACGAAGTAGGTTGAAAAGGCTGAGATATGAAGTTGCTGCTGTCGCCTCTTCCGGAGAGGAGGCGATCAAGAAGGCGGAGGAGACGCGGCCGGATTTAGTGCTGATGGATATCAGGTTGCGGGGGGATATCGACGGCGTGGAAGCTGCCGAGGAAATACGCGCCCGTTTCGACATCCCGGTGGTCTATGTCACCGCTTATGCCGATGAGGCCACATTGCGGCGGGCAAAGACGACAGAGCCTTGCGGCTATATCCTCAAACCGTTCGAAGACAAGGAACTACGCACCAGCATCGAGGTGGCCCTTTACAAGCATAACATCGAAAGAAGATTAAGGGAGAGCGAAAGGTGGCTTGCCACCACACTCAGAAGTATAGGCGATGCCGTGATTACCACGAGTGCCAAAGGACGAGTGCTCTTTATGAATCCCGTTGCCGAGGCACTGACGGGGTGGAAGGACAAAGAGGCTCTGGGGAAACAATTGACAGAAGTATTCAACATCGTAAGCGAAAAAACGCACGAAGTTGCGGAAAACCCCGTCGAGAAGGTAATCCGGGAGGGCATTGTTGTCGATCTGAAAAGTCATATCCTTATTGCCAGGGACGGAAGGGAAATACCTATTGATGACAGCGCTGCACCGATTAGAGATGACAAAGGGAAAATCACGGGTGTCGTCTTGGTCTTCTACGATGTCACCGAGCGCAAGCGGGCGGAGGCGGAATTGACAAAATACCGCCAGCAGCTTGAGGAGTTGGTGGAAGAACGCACCACTGACCTAAGAAAAACCAACGAACTGCTTGAGCAGGAGATCATCGAGCGCAAGCAGGCGGAGAAAACGCTGAGAGAGCTTTACGAGCAGGAGAGGGAACTATACCGGCAGTTGGAAGAGGAGATGGAGAGGCGAGTAGAATTCATCAGAGCGCTGGCGCATGAACTGAAAACCCCGCTCACCCCAGTGGTGATGTCAAGCCAGGTACTGGCTTCTGCGGTTAAAGATGAGACTTTGCTGAGATTGGCCAGTAACATTAGCCGCGGCGCCTCTAACCTGAACAGCAGGATCGATGAGCTTCTCGACCTGGCAAGATCCGAGATAGGCATGCTCCAGCTGAAGCCTGAACAGGTAGACGTGCTACAGCTGATTCGGGAGGTGGTTGACGATGTGGCTCCAGTACGTTTGAGTCGCGAGCAATCCCTGGTCTTGAGGCTACCCCCTTCACTGCCCTCCGTCTGGGCTGATAGGGTCAGGTTGCGGCAGATTGTGCTGAATCTGCTCAACAATGCCTTCAAATTCACCCCTGCAGGAGGGAAGATCACTGTAAGAGCCAGGCAAGAGGATGGGAACGTGGTAGTGGAGGTTAAGGATACAGGTTCGGGGATAGCCGAGGAAGACCAGCGGCGGATATTCGAGCCTTACCACCGTAAGGAGAGTGATAGAGAGCGCTTGAGCGGACTTGGTCTGGGGCTAGCCTTGTGCAAGATACTGGTGGAGCTTCATAGAGGGCGGATATGGATAAAAAGCCGTGCCGGCAGAGGCTCGACCTTCGGCTTCTCATTGCCCGTGGAAGGTCCCAAGTCAGCAGTAAGCCCTGATGTGCAGGCGCCCACCAATGAATCATGAGAATAAATATGCCAGATGCCGTTCGTGGTGAGCCCTTCGGCTGCGCTCGGGACAGGCGTGTCGAACCATGAACGGCCCTTTGACAGGCTCAGGGCGAACGCATTAGAGTTAATTTGGGGAATAAGACTGCCTTGAAATCAGGTTCATCTTTACAAATAGGGATTTTGTAATTAACATAGATACGATTTGGGGCGGTTAGCTCAGTGGTGAGAGCGCTTGCTTCACACGCAAGAGGTCACTGGTTCGAGTCCAGTACCGCCCACCATGGTGTACGGTATCAAGAACCCCTGCCGTCTCTTGGAGAGACCCTTCAGGCGGCAGGGGCATTGTGTATATAAGAAGTACTTCCTTCCCTGTAACCCTCACCTCTTTCACGAAACTGCGGATAAAGGCCTTTTGCTCCACCAGCGAACTATCGGACAGCACATCCCTCAGATTCTCCACATAGCTTCTAACGACATCAGCGTCCACCAGCTCTATCTTTCGCTGAGCCAGCGCATCATCCAGGTCCAGGCGCGCTGCCTGCAGTTGGTCCTCCCGGGAGCGCAGTGTCTGGATCCTCGGCGCCAGGTCGTTCATACTGAGTTTTCCAGTCTCCAGCGCATCATACAGTCGTTCCAGGCGTCGGTGAACTTCAGCTATCTCAGTGGTGACAGTGTCGAGGTGTTGCCGGGTTTCGCTCATCATAGCGTCCATCTCCTCGTTTACCAGCTTCACCAGTTCACGCAAGTTATCCTCAGTGAGAATCCGCTCCTTGATCTTGTCTATCACCAGCCTCTCAAACCTCTTGCTGTTCAGATACCGTGCCTGGCAGGAGCCAGCGCCCTGCTTGAGCAGAGTGCCGCACTGGTAGTAGCTGTACTCTCCGCTTTTCGCCTCTTGGCACACCAGCGCCTTCCCACAGTACCCGCAGCGAGCCATGCCGCTTAGCAGATATCGGCTGGCAGCGCGGCGCGGATGCATCATAGCGGGTGCCTTCTCCTTGAGCAGCGCCTCAACCTTGTTGAAACTCTCCTTGTCCACCACAGGCTCCCAGGCGTTCTCCACGCGGAGAGGCGTTGCCTTCTCCCTCCCCTGGGACGTGCGACCCCAGACCAGCGTCCCAGTGTACACCTCGTTGGTCAGAATGAAATGCAAGGTGGTCTTGCCCCATCTCTTACCCCTGGGGGAGGAGATACCCTCCTTGTTCAAGGCCTTAGCGATATCCTTGAGACCCGCTCCCGAGAGCGATTCTCTGAAGATGCGGGCCACCACCGGCGCCTGCTCCGGGTGAATCACCAGCGTGGGGCGCTCCTTGCTCCCGTCCCTGACTTTCACCCTCCGATAGCCGTACGGCGTGCGGCTGGACACATAGAAGCCCCTGGAGGCGCTCTCACGCAGCCCCCGGAGCACTTCTTGCCCTAGGTTCGCCGAGTAGAACTCATCAAGGCTCTCGATTATCGCCTCGAGGAGCTTTCCGGTGGGGGTATCCTCGAAGGGCTCGGTAATGGAGATCACCTGGACACCGTGCTTTCTCAGCAGGCTCTTATAGACAATGGAATCCTCCCTGTTACGAGCGAAGCGGGAATACTTCCACACCAGAATAGCTTCAAACGGCTTTGAGGAACGCCGAGCCATGGAGATCATCTCTCTGAACGTTGGCCTGGAGGCGGTCCTGCCGCTCTCAGCCTCGTCCACGAACTCTCTGACCACTTGATGGCCATTCCTGGCTGCGTAATCCCTCAAAGCCTTAAGCTGGGCTGAGATTGACAGGTCAGTGTCTTGCCTATCTGAAGAGACCCTGGCATAGAGTGCTACATTCATTGTGTTACCTCCATTTACTCCTATGTCTACATATGTTTACATATATGCCTACATACCCAAACGGCGGCAGATTCGGCATGTTCCGGGCATCAGACCCAGCAGAGATATTTCCTCCACAAGTTGCCTTGCCCTGGCAGCATTGGTCTCAGCCTCCCTGTAAGTTGCCGCGGCTCTCCCACTCTCCGGGGAAGCCCCGAGCTCACTGAAGGCCTCGATAATGCCCCGTCTACACTCCTCTTTCCTAGGTGGGGCCTCTGCCAGCACGTTGCCTGCACCATATCGAACCTGACCGTCCGGTGAGACGTTTATGTCTTTCTCTGGGTCTTTCATCCTGCTAATTCCCAGCGCCCTTCTCAACGTCTCTTCATAGACCAAGTTCAAGGCGGTATAGGAGTAGAGGAAGGGGCCTTCAATCGGTTTATCCGATAGCTTGAGCCCGGTCTTTTCCTGCAACAGCGTTGCGGCCTTGCGCTTTAGCGCCATTCTGTCCCGCAGATGGACTGCAAGGGACTTCTTCCATCGGTCCAGAGCGTCCCACAATGCATCACGCATGAGGTGCTCACGGAGCAGCTCCAACAGCGGTTGCCTCTCCTCATACTGAGTTATGTCCATCGCTGGTGACATGGGAGGGGCATCCTCTTCCCACGGCACCTGCAGATCCGGTGCCGGCAGCCTAATGTCGTCTTTGAGCCTGTCTAGGGCACCGACGAGAGCTTTGTGGTGGTTTCGTAAAGCCTCTTTCAGGAGTTCCGCTTTGGCGGTATGGGCATAGCGCTCCCGGCGGGCTTCCTCAATCCCCCTCTTGACTGTCCTCACATCGCGGTGGGCATCGCTGGCTATATCTGCTTCCGATTTGCCTTGTTCATACGAATCAAGCCACCCCCTCATGTCGATGATGGAAATCTTTTTTGGCATTTGATCTTTACCCCCTTGACAAGGTATCAGTGCAATATGACAAACACTAGAACTAGTTTACATGCCTTTTAATGCATTGTCAATACATCCATAACGTCAAAATTATGCAATAGTGGACATTGTATAATACGTTTGTGACTTGTGATGATGCCGAGACAAGGGAACCAACTGCGCCAAGCTCCGAGGTCAAGCACTTGGCGCTAAATCAGGGCCTGCGCATTCTAGCACGTCTTATCGCGAGAAAGCATCTGGAGCATCAAGGCTCGAAGCTGGAGTTTGGTCAAAGAGTCAACTATGGAGATGACGTCTAGCAGAGATGAAGGCATATCTAGAGGTAGAAGAGGTGGAATTGATGGAGGAAGCAGCCACCTGCGTGCGGGATCGCCTGCTCATCAGGCTGCTTTTCCGCCTGGGCTGCCGCATCAGTGAGGCTCTTGCTCTCACGGTCCAGGACATCGACTTTCAGCAGGGGACGGTAACTATTCAACACCTGAAGGCGCGGCTGAAACTCGCCTGTCCTCACTGCAACGCTAGGCTGGGCAAAGGCCACGCCTTCTGCCCGAAGTGCGGCGCAAGGGTAGAAAAGGCTTTAACCCAAGAGCAGCAGCACCGCCGGGTTAGAACCCTGCCCATCGATGGCGACACCCTGGACATGCTCAGAGACTACATTCGGCGCGGCGGACCAAACTCTCGTGGTGGCAAGATGCTTATCTTCGGCATAAACCGACACCGCGCCTGGCAGGTGCTGAGGGAGTGCGCGGAAAGGGTTGGCCTTGGCGAACTGGTCAATCCAGAGACAGGTAAGGTACATGGGGTAAGTCCCCATCGGCTGAGGGATAGCTTCGCGATACATGCCATGAAGCTGGATGACTCCGGCGATGGCCTCAGGCTCCTCCAGGAGCACCTGGGGCACGCCAGTTTCGATACCACAGCCAGGTACAGGAAGGTAGCTGGAGAGGAACACCGGGAATGGTACGAGAGGCTCTGGGGGAAGGGAAAGAATGATGGTTGAAGCCTTGAGGCCAACGAGAGGCGGTTTCCTCCGCCCCTTCGGCTGCGGCTGGTTTGTCAGAGAGTTTCTGCTGGGGAATGGCCCCAATGGATCACCTGCAGTTGATCCCAATATCGGCGCTCCCCAGGCGGATATCTTCTATCACTACAAGCGGGCTCTTCTTCACGCTATTGCCCTCGATAGAGCTACCAAGCAAGAAGAGCGACGGGCCAAGCGGGATAAGCGCGCCATTCGCCCCGAGGAGATCGAGAGGCTGACTGAGAAATATCTCGCTCGCACCCCCTATAAGGCCACAGGTTGCCGCTACCACTCCTTTGTCGTCTACTTCTCGAATCTGCAGCGATTGGGGTGGGTGGAGTTTAGTGGCAGGGAAGAGCCATCAGCCTTTCAAGACCATTACCCTCTAGGGCCCTCACGAAGGTATTATCGGCTCACCGCTGCTGGGAGAGCCGCCTCTGAGGCTGCTTGGGCAAATCCTTTATTAGCCCTTTACGGTGGGAGCTGAAACTAGAGCGGGGAGACATCGACCGGATAGGAGCAGGTATTGTGTCACTTGAGGAGCGCTACAAGGACGACCCTGAGCTGCTGGCCTTCTACCAGAAGAAGCTGCTCATTCCTGGGTGTGCTAGTGAGCTTGCTCCTTATGAGTTAGCCTACATCAAGTCACAGCTTCGGCAGTCACCTTCTCTCAGGAGGCGCTGGGGCTTCCGCCCCTCAGCCAAGAGGCTCTCGGAGAGCCGCATACGGGCTGTAGCCAGAGATGGCCTCTGAGCCATCGACAGGCGAGTTCTAGCTTCGGTTGTAAACAAGCATCTTGTCATCCCGATATTTTCCTCATACAAGACGCAAGCCCTCAACAGACAGCTACGAAAACTGGCCTCTGAAGTCCTTAAGAAGGCATTGTAGCTCATACCCTAACCCCTTATTAGCCTTCTTGCCCTGTCGTCCTGAAACCTTTCCAATTTGTCCCCGTAACACTCCGCCGTTGAATATCATCGAAAATATAGGTTCATTCTGTTAATGAACGAAAGGACATTTTGTTCAATAATGAAGCTAGCGAAGCAATAAGTCGATTGGGGTTCAATTCCCTGACCGCTAGCACCTTAATAACCGAATATTTTAGCTTGAACCTGAGCGCTTGCCCCGAACTGGGGAAGGCGAAAAAAGAGCCTCAGCCAGATACACGCTGACTGAGGCCGTCTAGCCTTCCCTCGGAAAGGGGGAAGTCCGATGCTAGACTGGGGAAAGTATATCACGGTAGCCGATAGGTTTCAACGCAAGGCAAGGGCGCAAGACCGAGAGGACTTGAGGCATGACATCGTACTGAGGCTTGCCGAAGTTGCCCAAAGGAATGGAGACAAGCCCCTGACTACAGTGAGTATGCTTCGGGTTGCGAGCTTCGTGGTTATGGAGTATTGGCACTCGGTCAATCGAGGCTCGGTCAAAGTCTGCGTCTTTAGCGGTGTAGCTACCAAGCCCAAATACGCTAGGTGTAAATGGGAGTACAAGCCGTCAAGTTGCCATGAGTGTACCTACCTTGCCGTTAGACCTGTAGAGAGCCTTAACCAAGAGATAGAGGACTCAGAGGGCAATACACAGGGACACTCTAGCCGATGATAGCGCAATAGACCTTGACGCTTGGTTAGACGCTCGTAGGTGGCTCTTGGGCTGTCCTAAGAGGCTTGTAGAGGTCGCTTACAAGAAAGCAAGCGGACTGCCACTCAAAGGCAGAGACCGAGAGTACCTAAGCCAGTACCACAAGCAAGCTCAAAAAAGTCTGCTGTAAACCTGACATTTTGCCCCCCCCGATTCATTGTATTAGTAGAGGCACTATCAAGGCTAGAGAATCTCAGCTTGATAGAGTCTCAATCTAAGGCTAGGGGTAGAAGTTGCCCGACTACCCCCGATGCCAAAGGGGGGGATTTGGAACAACTAAATATCGAGGGCAAACGCTCAGGCGAAGGCTTTGTCTGCCACAGGGAAAGGCTTGTGAGCGCCTTATCGAAGGCACAAGCCACCCTAGTCGAAGTCGTTGGCTTCGTGCTAGGGCGGAAAGGCTTTCTCAACTACCTTCGGCTTTTGGGGGGTAGCAACATCGTCAAGATTGTCCCCTCAAACGGTACTGCTGGCGAATCGCAGAGTACCGAAAAGACGCTCAAGGTAGTCTGCGGAAGCAACACAGGCTACCTAGAGGATAGGGCATGGGTAGGAAAGGGGATGGAACACTCCAATACCTGTCAGGTTCGGGTATCCCCTCACAACTCAGTCACCCCTAACCTTGGCGGTATAGAGCTTGCCGAAGCCTTGTCAAAGGTACTTCCCTTTGCTGCTGCGAAAAAAGACGAGCGAATGGTGCTAAAGTGTGTACGCTTTGCCCAAAAGGAAGGGAAGCTAACCTTGACCGCTGCCGATGGTTTTCACCTTGCCGACCAGTCCCTTGACTTCGAGGATGGGGAAGGCGAAATACTTGTCTTTGCCCACGTTATCAAGGGCATGGTGTCAGCACTCAGGAAGGCGAAGCGAGTCAAGGTACTCATTGAGCAAGGCGAAGAGCAGCTAGACCGCAGAACCCTTGTGATTCAGACTGAGGCAGTGAGCTACAGGTTTGACGGGTATGATGGGACTTATCCCAACTACGAGCAAGTCATACCTACCGAGTTTGTAGCCGAAGCGACGTTTGACACAAGGGAGATGCTAAGGGCAGGCGCAAGTTTGGGCGCACTTTTCCTTGACAAAGGGACTCCAGTTATCATCTCTATAGGAAATGGTAACGTCAGACTCTATGTCAAGGATGAGAAGGGAGAAGCCCATATTGAGGCAGAAGCCCAAGGCGAAGCGGAGATAGCTCTCAACAGCCTATCCCTCACCCAAGCCCTGCGGACTCTGGGGGGTATCGTGGAGATGAAGGTTAAAGCCCCCAATTCTCCTATGCTCTTTTCCGTAGACGGCCACAGAGTCGTCTTATCGCCCATGCTGGTCGGCATAGGGCGAAAGAACGGAGAGGGCGAGGCCGAGGAGATACCCGAAGGCGAAGGGGAAGGCGAGCAGACACCGACACCCGAAGTGCAGACCGACAAGCCGAAGCGGAAGCGCAAGCCAAAGCAACCTGTACCAGCCTAGCCTATAACCGAGCGTAAGCCCGACAAAAACAGCCACGCAAAGAAGCGGGGGATGACCCCGCTTTTTTGCTTTTTTCAGGGGGGTTGCTTCCCTAAAGCGTGGGGAGTAATCCCCCTTCTTTGTGGCTTGAAAGGAGGGGAGAAGGGTGAAACGCCTGAGCTATCAAGCTCAGCGAGCGAGTGGGGGAAAGCCTTTGAGGGTTGTTGGTTTTCCCCAGGGCGAGGAGTATGTCCCATCTATCCGAGTAGCGGGGAAGTGGCTTAGGGAATTTGGCTTCGACTTCGGCAGTGAGGCCATTCTTACCGCTACAGAAGGGCAAATCGTAATCACGGCGAGAGGAGGTGAAACTATGCCTATCGCATGGAAAGCTCTGCCCGTGTGGGAGAGGCTGGAGAAGATAGACCGAAGGCTTGACGAGATAGAGCCATTCGTCGCCGAAGCTCTGGTCGAGGTGAGGCTGGCGAAGCAAGGACGCAACCTGCCAGGGTATCTCGATCAGAGGCTCAGTAGCCTTGAGAGTGAGCTGGTCTACGTGCTTACCAGGCTCAGGAATCGGGTGGAGTCCACCAGGAAAGCCATCCCTGCCGATGCTATTGAGAGGGAGCGCAACGCTGTGCCCCAGGCTGAATTGCAGCTCAGCGATTAAGAAGCCCGACCTGGCTCGTCGGGAAGGGGAACCTATGCCCAGAAAGGGGGTGATGAAGTGCTGAAGCAATGCGGAACCTGCAAATACGCTGCCAGCTTCGACTATGGCCCTAGCCCCAGCGGGCCAGAGGACGGCGTGAACTGCGCATCCGAGGCGATGGCAAAGCACCTTGGCAAGTACCAGCTGGAGGAGTTAGCGGAATATGGGCAGATGAACCTGTTCCGCACCGAGGTGCTGGGCACCGATGAGGACCCATGCGAGTGCCCTTGCTGGGAAGCAAAATAGAAAGCAGCACGGCACTTTTGATACCCGAACTATGCCCAGAAAGGAGGTGAAAAGATGGCCAAGCTGAAGCCAGGGGCGGTAGAGATCGACCTGGTGACGGGAGGAGTGTACGGCGACGTCGATCACTGTCCTGTAGAGGATCTCCTGGAGAGCGCTGAGGTTCTGCTTTCACTTCTGCCGAGAGTGCAACATCCAGGGCTCTGGGGGCTGCACAAGGACTTTGACGCCGACTGCTACGTCTACACCACCGCCCGACGCTACAAGGTCAATGGCGAGCTTACCCTGGAAGCAGATATCCATGAAGGGCCAGGAGGAATGCCCGGGCCATGGACCAGACCGTTCACTCTAAAGCTGATGACCGGCAGCGACCGTGAACGATACTGGCGGTTTAACTGGTATAGCAAGCTCATCGGGAGCGTAAGGGATGGCCAGGTCAGCGCTGATATCGAGGGTATCACCGACGTGGGCGCTGAGCAGAGAGCTGAACACGAGCGCTGGCTGGCCCAATGCGAGCGCCGACGTCCGCCGGTGCAGACAACGCTAAACCTGGGATAGAAAGGGGACAGGATATGGAGAAGCCTACCTGCCTCTGTGGAGAACCTATGACTTTCCTCATGGACAACAAGAGAAAAACCATGTGGGAGTGCCAGAACTGCGGCCGGCTGCTGCTGCGACCAAGCTATGCCGACTGGCAGCGATGGTATTTCCCTGAAGCCGGCCTAAAAGAAGGCTGGGACAAGCCAAAAGAAAGGGGGTGAAGTGGAAAACCCAATAGAGAAGCAGATCGGCGCCCTGGTGGGCGCTCTGACAGACCCCATCATTGTGTGGCCAGGCGGGTGGGCAGACACCATCCCGGAGACTCTCAAGAGTGATATAACCATTTATCGCCTGGGGCAGCTGATGAAGGGGGAGGAGGGCGTGGCCACCTGGCCAGAGGTATGCGCCTACCTCATGACCGTCACTCTGGAGAGGCCGGTGAGCTCGGAGTGGGTGCGCATCTACATGTACGCCATGACCCAGTACAAGGGCGACGCGATGCCGGAGGATATCCGCAGGGACCACCTGGACGACTATGAGATGCGTTTGCTCACCGAGTTCAGGCAGTGGCTCTGGAACGCCAAGGTGAAGGGGCGGCTGGAAAAGAGAAGGGCTGAGAGGAGGCAGGCCAAGGAAGAGGCTAAGGCTAGAGCTCCCAAACAGGTGGAGCTCGACCTGGTGCTCGAAGCTGAGTACGAGCCCGTAGCTTGATAATTGAGGGCTATAGAGCAAGAGAGGCTTAGATCCCGAAGGGATCTAGGTCTCTCTTTTTGCCTTCCTCAGCTTCAAGCCCCTGTCAGCTTCAGCCCGAAGCTAGAAACGAGGACCTGATATCAAAATCTGGGCGTTTTCTAGAGGTGGCCTGAGCGCGCGTCCATCATTTTTCCCAATACGGCCCAGCCTATTTTTGTGCTGGATTGAACAATCTAGCCTTCTGTGTGGTCGCGACCAGTGGTGGATTCGAACCACTGATACCCTGATCAGAAGTTATAGAGTCGGTGTTTCGTATCCAGGGCGACCCTCTAGCCGCGCTTTCGATACGTTAACTCAGTATCCTCCGGGCTCTCGGTAGTCACGCCCACCGTGTACATTCCTGTATGATTGTCATGGTGGCGTTGTCATAGTCGCTTTCTAGCAGTAGCGTTATAGTACAATACAACTGATATACTATATCCGATATACTACATCCGTTTTATACAACAGCCGCTATACTAAATCGCTATAGTTTCACTATTCTGGTAGTTGAGCATCTCTTCCATGGATAGCCCTGGAGGTGGATTTACTATATCAGATTTACTACATTTATCGCCCTTCGGGAGGCTATCTCCCCTGGGGTTCTTGGCTCTATCGAGGGCGAAGAGGGCTATTATGCGGGCTGCTTTGAGGTATATCGCCTTTGAGAGCACTATATCACCTACTATAGCGGCGTGCTACCGAAAATATAGCGATAAATATAGTAAAGTCGATATAGTCCACGACTTGACTTTAGTGCTGGATTGAACATTATGGACAAGAGTGCAATCTCAGCTGAAGCTGAGGTACGTGCGTGATTTCGTGCGGACCTTTTTTGCTGTGAAGCTATAGGCTGGAGTAAAACAAATACGAAAAAGGAACGTTTCTCTTTGACCGATTTCTGGTGAGCAGGTCAAGGGCGCTAGATCTCGACCCAGCTCCTGCTGCGGGAAACCATTCTGGGCAGGCCAAAGGCCATGTACTTTATCATCTTGTTAGCCCGCTCCGAGTGTCTCATGGCAGGCTGCTCCCCGATGGCCATCTGTAGCAGGTCAATTACGTGATATACAGGAGGGGCAATAGGATAGAGCTTCCGCGCAACCGAGAGGAAGAGTAAGCAAATGCTGCAATATGTGACCAACATCTTTGCTCTTGTTCTTCTGGCCTCACCAAGTCTTCTCAGAGACCATGCGATGATATCTACAGGGCTGTAGCGGCCAGCTCCATTGCCAAAGCCACAGCACAGCGCCAACTCCCTGTTGTGCTCCATCTCGACTATGCTGTATCCCATGTCCTCAAGCAGTTGGCGCGGCATGTCCATGAAGTGGGGACCCAGTGTCTTGGCGTGGCACGGATCTTGCACGGTGACGGTTCCTTCTGCACGGTGTCCGATCTTTATCTCGTCTGCCTCTATCTTTTGCCACAGGTAGTCAAGGAGGTAGACCTTGTCGAAGTCGAAGCTAACTCCAAAGTATTGAGGCAATAAGTTCTGCATCGTGTTGTAACCAGCAAGGCAGAAGTAGACCACGCTCTTCGGGTTCAAGGCGCGGTATCTCTCTTCGAGGTAGTGCGCCTGGCTCTCGACCTTATCCAGGATGCCCGTCCGGAAGTAAACCTCGCCACAGCACAGATCTGGGGCTGCGAGAACGGGAAGATCAGTGAAAAGGGAACTGAAGGTAAGGTAAGGCATCATCTTGAGATTGCATCCGGCGAAGAGCGCCTGTGTCTTTGAGGCCAACTCCAAGCGGGAGGGATCGTGCCACTCCCGAAGTGCTCTTTGCTCATCAGGGGGAGCCTTTTCCTTCAGCACCTGAAAGTAATTCCTCTCCGCAAGGGGCAGGGCCATATGCCCCCTCTCGGGGAGACCCTTCCTCTGGTAGCGCTCAAACCATCGGAACAATATCAATCCGTAGGGATTTGCCTTTTTAGTACAGATGTGGTTACAGGCGAAGCAGGTAGAGCAGTGATCCAGAACAGCCCTGCTCTCTTCACCATTGATGAGGCGCCCAATCTCTCGTTGCGCCTCGGCCTGACTCAGATGGATAACAGGGCATTTCGCAAGGCAGTCGCCACATCGGTCGCAGGCCTCCTCATCGAAGAAATCCTCTAACTTGGCCATTGCCGCCCACCCCCTTCGCTTTGGGTTTCACTACAGCTGAATACCCGACATTGAATATTAAGAAAATGCTAGGGCAGATCCTTCGTATAGAATCTCTTCCTGGAAATCACCTTGGGGAACTGGTTGATTACAACCCCTTTGAACATCGTACGCGCCCTTCTCTTATGGCGCCTTTCTGGCTCTTCACCGATGGCAATCTGAAGCAGCTCAAGTATATGGTAGATGGGCATCCGGTTGGGATAGACGATTTGACCAACGGTGAGCATCTGCAGGCAGCCAGCACAGTAAACCGCCAATGCCTGCGCCTTTGTCTTCCTGGCAATCCGCAAGGTCCTCATCGTGGCGAGGGTGATGTCCCAAGGGTGATAGCTTGAGGAATAGCTGAATCCACCCCCGATACCACAGCACAGGGCTTTTTCGCGACACAGGTTTTCCTCTACCACCGTTGCACCCGCCTTCTCCAATAGCCTTCTCGGGACATCCATATACTCATCCCCAAAGAATTTGCCGTAGCAGGATTCCTGGATGGTAACCGTCATGTTTAGGGGCTTGAAGATCTCGATTTCGCCTTTCTCGATTCTCTCCAGCAGCCAGGGCAGCATGTGCTGAATCTCGAAATCGAACTTCACACCGAATTTGGGCAGAATGTTGGTGAACATGTTTCGGCCTGCGGTGCAGGGAATGATCATTTTCTTGAAGCCTAGTTGCTTGTGCCATACCTCCAGCCGTTTGGCAGCTCTTTCCACCATCTCATACTGTCCGGTGCGGTAGTAGGTCTCGCCACAGCACAGATCCAGCGATCCCCTGATATTCATACCGTCGAGGAGCTTCGTCCGGGTCAGATAGGGAACGGTAATCACGTTGCAACCAGGATAGAATACTTCATCGCACGCTGAGGTATCCTCCCAGGACCTAACAAGGGCCTTTTCCTCCTCCGGCAGCCTCTCCAGGACGTAGGTTCTGAAATTCAGTGCGCTATCGGGGAAGTAGTACATAGCCCTTATGGGCAGGCCTTTGCGCACGGATTTATCGTGCCAGATATCGAGGATTGCTTGGGTGGGATTACACCCTTCAGGGCAGATGAGGTTACATGCGAAGCAGCTTGTGCATTTCTGCAGCACGTGTTGCGTCTCTTGACCGCTTATGAGCCTTACTATCTCCGCCTTTGCCACCTCCAGAGGCAGATGCATCACGGGGCACTGGTGAAAACACTCGCCGCATAATGTGCACTTCTCGGCATTGAATCCATCGAAAAGACCCATAAAGATACCTTCTTTTATCGCCCCCCAAGGTCTTTAGTACTCTTTTTGCACCTCTTTGACGTTCAGCTTCATGTCGAACTGGAAATAGAGACCGGCCAATATCTCATCGATCTTGAGTTTGTGGACAGGATCGGAGAGTGAGGGAGAGTCATAAGTAATGGATGCGGGGCCCATCCACACCGCTTTCTCACCCTTGGGATCCTTGTGGAAGTCGACCTCCGCATACCAGCTTATCAACTGTGTAAGATGCGTTAGTCCCCCGCTTGGATTCTTCACGTAAGGAACATGCCTGATGGACAGCAGGGGTATTGGGTACGGGAGATACGCATCTACAACACTGCCCCCCGCCCGCTCCACGGGCTTAAAGGTAAAGGTAATCAGCCTCTTACCTGACGGCCTCTCCAGGGTCCCCTGCATTAGGTCACACTCACTATCGAGAGTTATGTCCGCCATCTTCTTGGGCGCTCCCGCAAGTTCCCTCCCGGCAGCCATCGCAGCGTCATTTGTCACATAGATATAGGGTATGTAGTATCCCATTTCTCCATGTACGTCTCTCACTATGATGATCGAAATGTGCTCATTGTATGTTCCTACTGTGCTGAAGGAGTACCTCGATATCCAGATTGCGCCCTGGGGAGGGTCACTGTATGGCTCTAGGCCCTGCGGCAGAATATCGTCCACCTTTCCATCGATCAGAAAAACGGCTGCTAGCGCGTCGCAATTCCTGTACTCTATACCCCTTTCGCGGTTGAAATCATAGAGTGGCGCATCGAAAGGAGTTGACATTCTTACTTTCAGAGCCATTTTGTTATACCTCCTTGTGTACCATGTTCTACCATTCAGGAACTTGCGGTGGGTTATCACTGATACTCGTCGATAATGTTGTATGCTGCTGCAAGGCTTAAGATGTCGTTGGCCCCGTCCATGATCAATGAAGCCCGCGCATCCCTGAAGAGCTTTTCCACCAGACAATCCTTGGTGAGACCATATCCGCCGTGCAACTGCAGGGCTTCATGAGCTACCTCGAAGGCTGTATTGGTGCCACAAATCTGTGCGGAAAGAGCATGTCTGGAAGAAGCATCGTAGGTTTTCTCGATGTAGATTTTGCTCCAGACGTGCTCCATTACCTTCCTCGTGTAATATCTAGAGCTCTCAACCATTTCGAACATCTTGTAGAGCTTCTGCTTGACCGACTGGTGCTCGCATAGCGGTTTACCTCCCTGTACCCTGTCCTTGGAGTACTTCAGTGCTTCCTCAAAGGCAGCGCGGGCCAGACCGGTGAATACGGCCCCCATGAAACAGCTAGTCACGCAGATTATTTGACCTACGCGGTATTCATAGAAAGGCGGCCTGATAATCATGTAATCATCCGGAATACGAGCATTGTCAAAAACGATGTCCCCCTGTGGAGAGTCCCTCAGCCCAAGTTTGTCAATCGGCTTCCCCTTAGTAACACCCTCTTGATCCAGCGGGACAATGCAAAACGCCCCGTTGGATAGACAATCATGAGGTGGAAGGGTAACGTGAAGCCCCACATGCGTCGCTGCAGGTGCGGAAGATATCCAGCTGGATTTAGGCCCACTGATGATCCACTCATCGCCATCTTTCACAGCTTTCACCTGGCCAGGATGAAGCTCTCTTATATGGGGACGAAAGCTCTCTTCACAAAGAAAGACGTAATCTGAGCCGCACTCAGGCTCGGTCATACCCCAACAGCTGTGGTATTTAGCTTCTGTATCTTCTACGAAGGGCTTCACTACTTTCTCAATGATATCTCCCATGCCAAATATTGAAGCTACTCCGGGCGGAACCTGATCCACGCCTATTGCCGTCGTCAGACCCACACTTCCCCAACCAAGTTCCTCTAAGATTATGTGAGCTTCGGTTGCACTTATACCCAGTCCTCCGTAATCCGGGTCTATGAAAATCCTATGATACCCCAACCTCTTCATCTGTTTTAAGACATCCCAATAGGGTGAGTCTTTTTCTATCACCCTGGTCGGGTCAGGCATCTTGTCCAATGCCAACGCAGCAGGTCTTACTACCTCTTCGGCGAATCTATGTGTTTCCTCCCACAACAATGACAATCCCTTGTCTTCTACAATTCGTGGGTCTATTTCAAGGTACATGGAGATCTCTCCTCATGTTCAGAGTCCCATAGTTATCTAGCTATCCGTTAGGTTAGTCGATTGGAACACCAGCCAGCACCTCCTTCGTTAGCGCCACCACCGCTTTCATCCGCTTCATCATGTACTGCATATCACCCTCGAGTTGCAACCGGTTGCTCATTACCAGCCTCATAGTATCCTGCTGCCCCGAAACCAGCAGCTTCCAGGAACTGTACTTCCCAGAGAGCTTGAAAGCGGCATCATCGTGCTCACTCGGAGCCACACCCATCATGTTTCTGATGCTTCCATGCCAGAAATCCGCCCAGAAATATAGGGCCGCACCGCTCAAGTCCTCGGCGGATAGCTTTGAGATCTTTGTCACTAGCTCGTTTAGCTCTAACCCCTTCATGGGAGTAACCAGCGATATGCCCAGCTTCTTTTCCATGAAATCACCCATAGGAGTGCCTTTGTACTTCTTTCGGCTCTCCCCGGGCATCATGTCTAAAAAGCTGATGAAACCTTCCATCACCTCTTTCCTGCTCAGATCCCCCAGAAAATCATCGTCGCATTCGATGCTACACAGGAAATCACCTTCCCAATCCTTTGACGCTTCTTTGTACTCTTCGCTCCTCTCCGCGACCTTCAATACCTCCTCTATCCATTCTTTTGACGGGAAGATAGCCATCTTCGAACCTCCAATCCTAGTTTTGTAACCTGCGAACAAATATGCCTGGCAAGTGACTGCATTGGTATCGCATCAAGTCGTGGGCGGTTTCAAGAGCGAACATCTTATACCACTTCGCTATCCCTACGTCAACCGCTGAAACCTCGGAATAGCTCACGTAGGTGGCAGGTGTCATGTTCGACCATCAGCTTTAAGCTGAAAAAGGTCCGCACGTAAATACATGTGTTCCCTAGCTTCTGCGGCTTATCCGCGTACTGATTATCTTCGCTCCTTTGTTGATACTACGTTGCCCGCGATGTGAGGCAGTCCGCAGAACGGCGCTAAGCTCCAAGCTGAACGGAAAATGATGGGGTATATTGTATCCACTCCACCAGCACAGCGGCGAGTGAACCGGGCGGACCTTTCTCATCTAAATCTGGTGGCTGTGGTCGCACTGGCAACGAAAAAGGAACATTTCTAATTCTTTATAATGACATATCTTTTTAGCAGTATTAACTGCACGGATGTCCGTGCAGAATGCAATTACAAAATTGGAATTGAGTGTGGTTTTATTGCGGGATAGAAGGAATTAAGCTTCGTTTAACTTCCTTCCCGTGGTTTGACTGTTGCATGGACATATCCGTGAAAACGCTGCACTTTTCTGTTCTGGTTCTTCCCTTTGAAATAGGCGCTTTTCAGAGACGCACCAGTGACGTTTTCCACCTGACAAAACCCTCTCTGGGAAAGAAATTCCTCAACGGTTCCCTCTTCTATTCCAAAGATGAACAGTTCGCCCGTTCGTTCGACCTTTCGTCTCCCTCTTTCTATCTTCTTCCCCTCTTCTGCATCTTCATACTCGTAAGTCCCGTCCACCCATGACTTGAACATATAGTCGAATATGATGGAACTGCCTTGGCCCGAGTTCTTTGCTACAAAATCCAAGGTCTCATCCACAGCCTCTGCAGTCAAGTACATGGTCACAGCTTCCCAGAGGAACAGGGTCTTCAAGTTCTTGTCGAATCCACTCTCAAACAGCCTTTCATCGAGCTTCTCTTTCTCAAAATCGATAGGGACGTAGACGACATTGTCTGGTAAGGAACCTAGTATCTTCTTGACTTTCGCGATCTTCGTCTTCTGAGTGATGGGATGGTCTACCTCAAAGACCTTGACCTTCCCTTTCAGTTCATCAAACCTGTAAGCTCTGGAATCGTACCCAGCCCCCAGTATTACCAATTGCTCAATTCCCTCGTCAATGCACGACTGTAAACGGTCGTCGATATGTCTGGTGCGGCCTACTATAGTACCAAGTGTGCCAGGACCCATTCGGTCAGCATACCAACGGAAAACCTTTGTCAGGAGTCGACTCTTGGCAATAGCACCATATATGCGACTACTTAGAAAATACTCTGAAAACGGATCATAACACACTCGTTGATCTTCTGGCTTATTGCTTTCGGTAGCTCTACAGACAGCCGCTATATCTGCGGTTCGACTCGCTTTCCCCCCTTTCATGATTGCCTCCCCTCTATGCGCAGTGCCTTGGTCTGTTCTATCAGCTACAGTCATACACGTTCATATTGCCGCCTCGCCATTTTGGTGAGTAGACCCCTTGGAGCAATTCTGACCCCCCATGGCGCTACTCTACTTTTGCCAGCCAGAGCAAAGACTGCCCCCTTTTCTAAAGCTGCGTAACCGACTTTAGCACATGTGGCAGCATCCATCATTCTACTCCTACCTGCCTTGGAATCTTCCCCGTTTGCCCTCTCCCAAAAGTTGGTTTTGGTCGCATCAGGGCACAAGCATGTAACGTTAACTCCAGTTCCCTGCACTTCGTTTGCCAACGCCTCCGAGAAATGCAACACATAGGATTTTGTAGCAGCATATACAGATATCAATGGGCCTGGTACGAAACCAGCCCCAGAAGATACATTCATTATCTTACCCGACCTGTTCTCTATCATCTTCTTGAGGAATAGTTTGGTCAAATGTGTTAATGAGGTAATGTTCACCTGAATCATCTCGGCTTCTGTCTGCCAGTCTGTTTCATAAAACTTGCCGAATAAGGCAAAACCAGCATTGTTGACCAGCACATCCACATTAACCTTGTCTTTTTCAAGCTCAGAGTATATCTCCTGCGGCGAATTCGGGTCTGATAGGTCTTTTACCAACACCCTCACACTAGTTCCGTATTTATTCTCAATCTCCCTCTTCAACTCCTCAAGTTTGTCTTGACTCCTCGCTACTATCACAACGTTCTTACCATCCTTCGCAAATAGCTTTGCAAGCTCATAACCGATTCCACTAGAAGCTCCTGTTACCAAAGCGTACCCATTTTTGCTGCCTATCATATTCTCACCTCCTATAGTCTATTGCGATAATCATTGGTGATAACATGATACTACTGGAAGTCAATAGTGTAATAGCTTGCGATGGTATAATATCCCCACTAAATAGATAATTATGATGAGATGATAAGGAGGAGAGGATGACTGAAGAAATAGCACCTGAGTTGAGAAAAGCTGCACAGGACGAGTTTGATCCAGCTAAGGTGAAGGCAGGCGAAGAGTTACCGCCCGCGGTCAGGCAAGCTATGATGGAGTTCATGGTACCAGCGATCGCCAAAGGGGTCTGGGAAGGAATCTACGCTCTTCCTGATGAGGCGAGAGATATCGTCTTTAAAGCAGCATCAAAAAGGTGCAACGAGCAGATTTGTAAGTTTGCAGGGTTTGACCCCAGCGAGATAGACGATGTAGACGAATTCATGGTTGAATGGGAAAAGGCCTTCGGAGGGATTATGAAGGGTAAAAGGGAAGGTGATACTATTTACTGGGAATTCGCTTCAAATGGCTGTACAGAACCCATGGTAATGCTTGGCCTTGTAGAGCCAAACCCCAAACTATGCCAGTGTTCATGTCAGATGATTAAGCGACGCTTCGAGATGGTTACCAAGAGTCCTGTCAAGGTTGAGTTATTGGACAGTGTCCTGACAACTGGCGCAGACAAGTGTAGCTATTTGATACACCTTAGACCACCAGCGGAGGATGCAGAGGTCTAACGTTAGGTAGAAGAAATCCTTCACTATTTGAAGGACTGAAAATCGACTGGATTCAGTTCATACCTTAAGCAACTACGGCATGAACCCCTGTCCGTGCAGTTACTACGGCGAACTAATTATGCTTCCTTTTTTCGATTTAGTCTTATATCAACTTCTGGCTTCACATAGAAAAAGGCCCCCACATTTTCACGTGTGAACCTCAGCATCAAAAGATCACCTGGTATAACTGTCTTAGCGAGCGATTTTATCTATGCTCCGAAAGGACTTGGTTTTGGAGAGCCCCAAGCGGCATAGGCGCTCGGACGGCGAGACCAAGGCTTTCTCCCTCCCCCACACAAGGTCGGACGGTTCGCTGCCCACGATTTACCCCCCCACGCTGGGGGCCAGAACCGCGCAGGGGTGTTTTTCTCTGGACCATACCTAGGAAGTCTCGTGGGTTGCCGTAAATAGATAGGGCTTTGTGGTAGGGGCTTTTGGCTACAAAACAACATTGTACAACACAGAACAGTACAACCACCCAGGGTCTGCAAAATACCTATTCACCACCTGTGCAATATCTTAGCAGTACTGTCGTGAACTTGCGTTCCTCCTTCTTTGCTTTGCTCAACTTGTTTGCCAAGCACTGCTGTATATTGACATTTTATGGCAAAAGCAGTATAAAGCGACAAGCACATAAACGTAGTTCGTTCATATAACTCACCGGCCCACGTTATTACCTCGGAAGAGGGATCTCTGTTGTGGGATTGCTGACCCGTTTGGATTGATTGACCCAGCCCCATGCGAACACCATAAGCAGCCAATATTTGCATGGCGCATAGGCGCTAAATGGCTGCTTGCAACAATGGAGATAGTCAGAGCCCGATTATCTAGTAACAATGAACGACGTGGAAAGCCAATGACTGAATACTCAACTAATGCAATCTGCTATGAAGCCATTCAGCGCAGATATCGGAATGCAGCGGTAAGACATAAGGATAAACTCAAACATCCCTTCACAGAGGAAGAGTGTGACTACATTCCTGTGGGCAGCTATCGGATTTCTCATTGGAGCATTGCCATTCTCGTACTGGCTTGGCCGTTTGGTTCTGAACACAGACATTCGTCGGTATGGTGATGGAAACCCAGGGGCCATAAATGCGTGGCGGGCAGGTGGCTGGAGGCTTGGCGTACCTGCGTCGCTGCTGGATTACCTCAAGGGCGCAATTCCCGTAGGCCTGGCCAATTCCATGACTACTGTGTCAGGGTGGGGACTAGTAGGAGTTGCGGTAGCCCCCGTGCTCGGTCACTCCTTTTCACCATTCCTGGGCTTCCGTGGTGGAAAGGCCATGGCCGCTACTTTTGGCATATGGACAGGACTAACACTCTGGGAAGGCCCAACGATACTGGGAACCCTTATCGCAATCTTCTTCTGCTTACAAAGATCAGACACATGGGCGGTCATTTTGGGTATGCTTGCCTTTTTTGTTTATCTTGCGTTGCAGCTTGACAACATCACCCTTATGATCTGTGGGGCAAATATGCTTATCATCACATGGAAGCATAGACATGGCTTGCGTCAAATACCTCGGCTACGACCGTGGATTCTGAATCTTTCGAAGGGCTTGAGGTAGTTTGCTAGTACAGCATCAACTCGGTCTACTACTATTTCTCGTGGTCATCCTGTTGATTGCACTGAGCAATCTAAGACTGTTGCGACGATTGGGTGACAACAGGAGACCTGAAATCCTCCCTCGAGTTTCAGTTCTCGTGCCTGCGCGTAACGAACAAGATAACATTAACTCATGCGTACGCTCGCTTCTGGCTCAAGAATATCCAAGTTTTCAGGTTATGGTATTAGATGATGACTCCATGGATGATACTCGATCCTTGCTCAACGC
>SMTZ1_10003641_pt1 | contig 22495 bp, 22 predicted proteins | sample DeeMarSWOR136_30_FD_25667 | JGI IMG/M metagenome (IMG submission 25667) | reverse complement strand
GGGCTCGTGATGGGCCTGGGATACATCCTCGCATTTAACGAACCATACTACTTCTTCTATGGGACACCGTGGATTATCGTGATCTGTGTCGTCATTTGCAACTTTACCTTGGGAACCCTCTCCAGCGTGGCGAATTTGAAGAATATCGACCCGCCTCGGGGCCGATTCGGTAAGGACCTTCATAAAGGTAATCTTCCCCCTGTCAATGGTCGCCTTCGTCCAGAACTTCATCTACTTCTTCATGAGGGCCATGACCACCATCAGCGCCGTGATTTTCCTGGTCAGCGCCACCATCCATCTGGCTGCTATAGAGATCATCCAGCTGGATAACGATGGTTGGACGGCCAGTGCCAATGCCATGACCACCTGCGTCATTGCCATTGTGGTGGGCATGTTGGTGGTCTTGAGGCTTTTGGCGGGAAGTAAGGGCTTTGCCGGGTTCGGCGGGGCAACGAACGCACCTTCGGGATAAAACAATTTCTTTGGTTTATTTGGTTTATCTGGTTTATCTCGTTCATCTGGTTTATTTCGTTTATCTCGTTTATCTGGTGTCTGGAGAAAATCAGGGAATTTAAACACGGAAGGGTTGAAAAATTTTTTTTAATCAGTTATTGTATAGACAGGTAGTCAGCTAATCACTTTATTCAAGCTCATGTCCGAGATCGTCGATTTCAACAGCCCCATCCCCAGATACCTCCAGATCAGCAATTGGCTTGAGGAGATGATTCGTAAGGGCCGATATAACGTGGGCGACCGGTTGCCCTCCGAATCCTCCCTTGCGGATATCTGCGGCGTGAACCGTAATACGGTGAGACAAGCCATCTCCGAACTTGTCATAAAGGGGCTCATCTCAAAAAGGAACGGTATCGGTTCATTCATCAGTGCGAAGGATCAATCATCGGTCAAATATACCCTTCAGAATATTTCCAGCTTCACGGACGATATGCTGAGCATGGGGATTACCCCTGAGACCAAGATCCTGAGCCAAGAAATGGTTGAGGCGGATGGGGAGCTTGCCGAAAAGCTCATGCTGGGGAGGGATAACCGGGTGATCCTGACCAAACGCCTCAGGTCCGGAAATGGCATTCCTCTGGTCATCGAACGAAGCTACCTTCCCTACGAGGAATATAAATCCCTGTTGGGGATGAGACTCACAGGATCCCTCTACCACGTCCTTACGGAGAAATTCGGAACAGAGCTCCACCGGTCTATCCAAACCTTCAGGGCGACTGCCCTCGCTCGGGAGGACTCGATATTACTCGATGTGCCCCCGAAATCTCCGGGCATCTTTCTCGAAAGTATCATCTACGATTCCAAAAACGTTGCCGTCGAAGTATTGCATGCCCATCACCGCGGGGACAAGTACGTCTTCCAGGTCGAATCGGGACAGTTCAGATACAATGTCAGGGATGTGAAAAAACCAGCGTAAAACTTCCCTGTTGTCAAAACTGAGGAGGCGAGAAATGGGAGAGATGAGGAAGTTCTTGGTGCCCTGGATCGATGATGTACAGGTCTATTCCACTGATGACCTGGTGTTGGTCTGGGCCGATCCGGAGATAGGGAGGATGATGTTGAATGAAAACCCCCTTGGGCCTTCCGAGAGGGTTACGAAGGCGGTGCATGAGGCGACTCGGTTGGGTAACCGTTACCCGGATAACGGCCCCCGTTTGCGTGGGAAGATCGGGAAATTTTATGGGTTGGGGCCGGAGAATGTCTATCTGGGCAATGGATCCTCGGAGATGATCGATAACGTGATGCGTCTTTTCGTTGCTCCGGGTGATGAGGTGATCATCCCCAATCCGGCCTTTTCCCTCTTTAAGGTTCGGGTCACAACGGCCGGGGGGAAACCGGTTTTAGTGGACATGAAAATGACTGCGGAAGGGGGGTTACAATATGACACCGAGGCCATGCTGAAAGCAATTACATCGAGGACAAAGGTATTCATCATCTGTACCCCCAACAACCCCTCTGGGGATTTCATACCCGAGGAGGATCTGATCCGCTTCCTGGATACGGGCATTCCCGTCTTCATAGATGAGGCATACCTGGAATATCATCCGGAACAGCCCTCAAATGCACCCCTGATTAAGCAGTACCCCGACAATGCCATGGTTTCCCACACCATGTCAAAGGCCTTTGGTATGGCGGGGATTCGGTTTGGTTACCTGCTGGCTTCCGAGCAAATGATCGGTTACCTCCGCAAAATCCAGCTACCGTGGAGCTTGGGGCTCCTCTCACTGGCGGCTGGGGAGGCAGCTTGGGATGAAAAGGAAGAAGAGCTCAGGAAAAAGGTGGAGTTCAACCGCCATGAGATCGACTACATCTGGGAGGAACTTTCGGGAATTGAAGGACTCCACCCCTTTTACTCTTATGGCAACTATATTCTGGTTGACCCCGGGGATACCGGTGTCAAGGGAAAAGACGTGGTGGATTTCGTCTTTCAAGAGACAAAGATCATGATCAAGGCCTACTCGTTGCCGGGGGGAAGACAGGGGTTTCGCCTCAGTCTGGGAAACCAGGAGCAAAACCGGTCCTGCGTGGGGGCCATCAAGAAATTCTTCAAAACCAGGTCTCAAACCTTCTGAAATCCTAATATCCAAGGGGAGGAATACACTATGGCCGAGAAACACATACTGGAAAAGATAGCCGAGGTAAACCCGGATGCGGAGATTTGGTGGGACTCATCACCCCTCGTCTACAGAAATTGGGCTCAAGAGGTGGTGGAAAAGGCACCTGATGGGAAGAGGGAGATATGGGGCACACAGTTGAAGCGCTTATTCGATCCCGAGAATTCCGGGGGGACATTCTTTCGGGGTGTGACTACAAATCCCCCCCTGAGCTTCAACGCAATCAAGGACGATCCCCAATTTTGGGCGAGCTTCGTCAAGGACCTGATCAGGGCAAATCCAGAAAAAGGAGTGGAGGAGATCTTCTGGCTCACCTACAAGGAGGTGGTCAAGAGGGGGGCGGAATTTTTCCTGCCCATCTGGGAGAAATCGGACCACAAACATGGGTATCTCTCAGGCCAGGTAGACCCACGTTATCTCTTCGAGACCGAAAAAATGTTCGCCCAGGCAATGGATCTATCCCAGCTCAGCCCCAACGTTATGATTAAATGCCCTGGTTCTCGGGAGGGATATGAGCTTATCCGAAGGTTAACGGCCCGCGGGATAGCTACGAATAATACCCTGGCCTTTACCGTTCCCCAATTTATAGCGTGCATGGAAGCGGTTCAGGAGGGGCTGAAGATTGCGAGAGAGAATCATGTCGATCTCTTTCGATGGCGCTCGGTGATAACCCATATGTCTGCACGGTATGGAACCCTGGGCGACCTCATGAGCCAAGCGGAATCCCGAGGTATCGAGCTGAGCGAAGCCGATGTGCGGTGGGCGGAGTTGGCCATCTTCAAAAGGGGATATGGGATATTGCAGGAGAAGGGATATCCCAACAAGATGCTCATGTGCAGCATGAGGATCAGCCCTCCCACCGATGATGGAACTGTTGCCAGTTGGCACGTCGATAAAGTAGCCGGGGGAGATATCGTCTACACCTGTCCCCCAAAATACATCGCGCAATTGATGGAGGTCGAGGATCGGCTGAGGCCCTTCGATCCGCAAGCCATCCATGAACCTCCACCCCCGAAAACCCTCGATAAGCTGCTTAAGATCCCCTATTTCACAAAATCCTACGAGCCGGAGGGTATGCTACCCGACGAATTCAATCAACATGCTGCACTGATCGCAACGGCAGCCGAATTCTCAGCGGCAACCCGTGGAATGGTCGATTTCGTCGCACAACAGTTCCAGGCTGAAGGGAAGATGTAGCAATCCCAATTTTACCAATATTGATTCAGCAGGAGGTAACGTGCATGACCGGAGATGACACCCTGAAGGAAATCGAAGAAGCTATTGTCCGTGGGAATAAGGAGCGAAGTGCTCAACTGGTCGAAGAGTCGCTCAGTAGGGTAGACCCACTCAGCATCATCCAAGGGGGAATGATGCCAGCCATGGAAAAGATAGGTGACCGATTCAGCTGCGGGGAGATATATCTTCCCGAGATGTTGATGGCGGCCGAGGCCTGGAACGAGGCCATGAAATTGTTGAAACCCAAGATGCTGGAAGCCGGAGAAAGTATCGGGAAGATAGGGACGGTGGTCATCGGAACCGTTCAAACCGATGTCCATGAAATTGGAAAAAATATCGTGGCAACCCTCCTGGGTACCGCAGGATTTGAGGTTCATGACCTGGGTGTGGATATCTCCGCTTCCAAATTCATAGGAAAGGCCGAGGAGGTGGATGCCGACATCATCGCCGCATCGGCCATTATGACCACAACCATGACCTATCAGCGGGATATCCTTGAACATTTGACGGCCAGTGGATTGAGGGATAAGTATATCGTCCTGGTTGGCGGAGGAGTGGTCAATCAAAAATGGGCCGATGAAATCGGCGCCGATGGATATGGGGAAACGGCGGTGGAAGGTGTTCGAGTCGCAAAGGAATTGCTTTCGAGAAGAGGAGGAGAATGACATGATCAGCTTTCCCGAGATCTTGGAGCGCGCAACGAGGGGGCCCATCATGTCATCCAAGGATTTCGACATTAAGGTATTTATCCCTAAAGTCAGGGAAGTCGTGGAGAAATATAAAATCCGATACGATCCAGGTACACCATGTCCCGAGGATGATGATTTGGCAGATCGGATCTACCAGGCGGCCCTTGATCTATATGTCGGTGTGGGAACATACGTCATCGATACGGAACGGGTGATTCAGTTCAGCCGGGAAGAGATCGAGGATGCGGTTTACGAGGCACCAAAGGAGGCCTATTTTGGCGAGGGGCCGGATCGCTGTGTATTTAAGGGTAGAAAGGCCGATGATTCGGAGATCCCTCATTGCCATGTGGGTTCTGGGACAGATACCACCGAGGATGTGGCCCTGAAAATGGTGGAGGCTTATGGAAGGATCTCCAAGGCCAAGACGGTGAGCATTCCATCGGTGACGAGCTTTGGACCTCTGAAGTCCTCGGCGGGCTCGCCAGTGGAAACCTTGGCTGGCATCTCCATGATGAGAACCGGGAGGGAGGGGCTCAGGCGAGCAGGACGTCCAGGAATGGGCATCATCAATCATATGTCCTCTTGTGCTCAGGGAGTATCCACCATTGCCGCCAGTAATCCCCAGTTCGGGGCTCGGCCATCGGACGGGTGGCTCATCGCCCCCCATGCAGAACTGAAGATCGACCACAGCTCCCTTAACCAAGTTGCCTATCTCACCAGTTGGGGTGCCAATCTCGGCCAAGAGGCCGGGCCCATCATGGGAGGGTATGCCGGAGGGCCGGAGGGAACTGCCGTTGTGACTACGGCATACTGTTTCCATGGGATATTGGTGGCTAGGGCAACCTACCACCTAACCTACCCCATCCATATGAACTATGTCTGCTCTACCACGCCTGATATGCTCTATGTCGTCTCCACCAGTAGTCAGGCGGTAAGCCGGAATGTCGGCGTTCCCTACTATGCCCTTGGATATGCGGCCGCGGGCTCCGCGACGAAACAGTATTTTTATGAGGCGGCGGCTTATCTGCTGGCTATCCAATCCTCCGGAATAGGCATAGAAGACGTCCATCCGAACAAGGCCGTCGTCACCAATGGCGCACTGCCCGTCGACAGCGAATTTACCTGCTCTTTTGGCCATGGGATGGTGGGGATTACGCGAAAAGAGGCCAATCAGATCATCAAACGGCTCATGGAAACCTATTTGAGTGGAATCAAGAATCCACCCCGGGGAAGGATTCTGAACGAATGTTATGACATCCTGACCATGAGACCCGACGACGAATTGAGAAGGACATATGATGAAGCCATAAGGGAATTGCGGGGGCTGGGTATCCGATTCAAATGATACCCCCTTTCTCCATATGACGACATAAATATTTGTTTAAAGGCGAGAATACAAGCATATCCCAAACCCCAATTTCTAAACGCTGAACACATTCAAATGACCGAAACCGTAAAGGAAAATACTAAACACAAAATACTAATGCCCAAACAAATACAAAGCTCTAATGATCAAATGACAAAAACGTCTAGGATTTAGATATTCGGTCCGCGACGAGACTTCGACGAGCTTCCTTCGGGTCTGAGCGTTCGACTGAGACATGTCGACGAGCTCATGTCGAGTCGCTCACGCCGAAGTACTCAGGGTCGAAGACGGCCGAGTCGATTCATGATTTAATCCTTGTTTGGATTGTGTACAACTATTTAAGGCGGTATGTATAGATTTTATCGGATAACTGCGAGGGGTCTTCTACCTTGACCAAATACCTCTCCATCAAGGGACGAAAGATCGGTTGCAGGCTCATCATCTTCGACAAGGACGGGACCCTTACGGACTTCTCGAAGATCTGGATTCCCCTAACGAAGAAGAGGATTGCGTGCATTATTGAGGAGGTCAATGGCCCTGAGGTGTTGGGGGAAAGCCTCATGAAATCGTGGGGTGTGGATCTGGTAACGGATTGGATTGACCCCAGGGGTCCCTGTGTTTCGGCTCCCCATTCGGAGGAGATACTCATTGCTGCCACGGTCCTCTATCAAAACGGATACCCGTGGAACGAGGCGAAACAAGCGGTAGAGAGGGCCTTGGAAAGGGCTGATTCCCTGAGGGATTACCGGCGAGAATTGAAACCCGTTATTGGGATGAAGGAGACACTGAAAGGGTTGAAAGAAGATGGATTTCTTCTCGCCTTGGCAACCTGTGATGTCCGGAACCAAACGGAGGAAATCCTGAGGATTCTGGGGATTACCCACCTGTTCGACCTGATCTTGAGCGCTGAAGAGGTTTCTCACCCAAAGCCACATCCACACATGGTGCTCACCATCTGTAAGCAACTTAACATTCCTCCCGCCGAAACCATCTTGGTGGGGGATACAGAGGGGGACATGACCATGGGTAAAAAGGCAGGAATAGCGCTCACCGTAGGCGTCCTCGAGGGTGGTATTACACCAAGGGCTGCGCTGGAGGAGGTTGCCGATGTCGTTATCGATTCCCTATCGGAGATCCATACCCTGTAAGGGTTTAACGTTTCAAGGGGACGTCTCTCTGGCGATTTCATTCTTAACGATTTCTCAATGAATATGAGGTGTAAGCCATGTTTATAGGGATACCAAAAGAGATCAAAGAAGGGGAGTATAGAATAAGTATCGTTCCTGCAGGGGTGAAGACTTTAGTCGAGGCGGGACATACAGTTCTCATTGAAGAAAAGGCTGGAGAGGGAAGTGGGATATCCGACGAGGACTTCATTCGAGCAGGGGCGGAAATAAGTGAATCGAATAAGGATATTTGGGAGGAGTCGGAGATGATCATGAAGGTAAAGGAACCCCTCCCCCAGGAGTATGACCTCATGCACGAGGGGCAGATTATCTTCACCTATTTTCACCTGGCTCCGGAAAGAGAACTCACCAGGGTTCTTTTAGAGCGCAAGGTAATCGCAATTGCCTACGAAACCATTGAATTGGATGACGGCACCCTCCCCTTGCTAACCCCAATGAGCGAGATCGCCGGCAGAATGGCCGTCCATATAGGCGCATACTTTCTCCAGAAGGAGCATAATGGCAGGGGCGTCCTTCTCGCCGGGGTACCGGGCGTCGAGCCTGCTAATGTGGTGATTCTTGGTGGTGGGGTTGTGGGAACCAATGCCGCCAAGATCGCCTTGGGAATGGGGGCAGATGTTACGGTCTTGGATATAAATCTAAACAGGTTGAGGTATCTCGATGATCTCTATTTCGGAAGCATCAAGACCATCATGTCCAATATTCAAAACGTAGGGGAAGCCGTCACCAGGGCCGACCTCTTAATAGGGGGAATTCTCATACATGGTGCTTTGACACCTCATGTGGTAACCAGGGCAATGGTTTCCGATATGCAAAGGGGATCGGTAATCATCGATGTATCGGTTGATCAGGGAGGGTGTATCGAAACAACCCGGCCTACGTCCCACGAAGATCCCACATATGAGGTTGATGGTGTTATACATTACTGCGTGGCCAATATGCCGGGGGCTGTTGCCAGAACATCCACCTTCGCCTTGACCAATACCACCTTTCCATACTGCCTCAAGATGGCAAATATGGGCTATAGGGAAGCCATGCGCAGTGACAAGGCCCTGATGAAGGGATTGAACACCTTTGATGGAAGGGTAACCTACAAACCCGTTGCCGAGGCGCTAAACCTGGACTACCTCAAGGTCGAATTCTAAAAATCTCCGTTTCTCAGTTTTTAGGGGATCCGTTGGCTGATCCGCCACCGGAGTTGCGGTGCTGCAGTGCTGCGATTAGAAGAGATGTTCTCCTCATTGGATGAGCCTCACAATCTCATCTACACCATTGATTACGAGATCCGCGCCCATTTCCAAGAACCTCTTCCGAGCCCTATCCTTATCCCTGTATGGGCCGAGACATCCCACGGATATGATATCTATCTCCCCCTTGGCTCTGTTCGCGGCTTCAATGTCATCGGGAAGATCCCCCACGTAGGCGCACCTCACCTCCCCGGGGTTGATTTGACGAACGGCCTCTATGATGCAATATGGGTTCGGCTTGAATAAATTCACCCGTTTCCCCTTCAGCTTGAGGACTCGCTCCTGTTCGGCCTCGCAATCCTCCAAGGTGACCAAGCTCCCAAAATAGGGCTCGATGTGAAAATTTCTCAGCCCGAGGATGGCCTCAGCCCTGGGTCTGCCGCTGGCAATTCCCATCTTAACCCGGTTTGAAAGGAAGGACAGAGACTCCTTCTTGACCAGTAACTTCTCCCTTTCGAAAAACCCCCTTCCCGAGTAAAAGACGGGAGGAATGTGATGAATAGTTCTGAAGTAGGGGCCCAAATAGACCTCTTGAAAAATCCGCTTTACCACGTTGTCCGCCTCCAAATCTCCAGTCCCAAATATGAAGCGAATCTTTCCCGAATTGAGGGTTTTTTTCACGGACTCCAACCCCGTCCCCAAACTTCTCACGCGCTGCCGAAATCCGGGAATATCCTTCTTCTCAACAATCTCTGCCAATCCTCCCTTTAACCGATTGCGATTCTTCCTCAAGAAGGAGATGACTTCATTCATTGAACCCATCGTATGGGCATCCCCTGGCTCTTCCCCTTCCAAGAGGGTGACGAAGTAGCAAAGAAGACCGGTGGTCACATCCCAGTCGTTATTCAAACCCCCGATCTCCTTAAACGTCACGATATCGTCATCGGTAACCAATGACTTTTCGCCCCCCTTGATGCCAAGCACGCTTCTAAGATAGATAGCGGCGGCCTTTTTGATAGTCCCCCGATAGGACTTGGATACATCGATAAGAACGCCATCCATGTCGAAAATCACGATTTCGACATTGAGCATGAAATTTCGTATCATGAAATTCCCTCAAATTCATGAATGGAGGGATTGAACGTCATCCTCTATGCTGGCAAAAGAGACTCTTTGAACCCTTAATGCACCATTGAAATCTCAACGTCAATGGGAAAAAACCGTCAAGGAGAGGGATTAATGGTATCTTCATCAGTATAATTTCCTATCCCTGAAAAAGCAATTCCACAAAAGTCCAGTAAAATCCGGTAAATTATTCTATTGACTATGGGCGGCCACTATGCTACTAATTACAGTGTCTGGCAGGGGAGCAGCGAGTAGCTTGAGTAAACTTCTATAGAGTGGAGGGGATCATGAAGCGTCTATCTGTTTTTGTGGTGGTGTGCTTTTTGGTCGTTGGATTTTCAACCATCTCATTGGCTGAAGTAAAACTCCCACTACAGGGATCCGTTGGCATCGGGGCTCGTCCTTATGGGTTTTTCCCCAAAAGCGACAAGCTCCGGGGCGAAAGACTTGATTTTAAAGACGGAGTAGGCGGGGAAATCAACGTTACCTACCGCTTCCTGAAGTACCTCGCCCTGGAGGGAGCAATTGGTTACACGGAATTCGATATAAAGAATAAAACCCTGGCAGCTGATTGGGCAAGAGTAGAGGTCCTTCCCATTTCCCTCACCCTTCAATTCCGCTGGATAAGCAAGAAACCGGAGGAACTGAAATGGATCGTCCCCTATGCCTCCATGGGGGGTGGATACTATTTCCTGGAAATCGACGAAAAATCCGAGTTGCAAAATTATTGGCTTTCCCGTGGGGTTGCGATAGACCTCGAAATTGACGATTCCTTCTCCCTCCATGCAGGAGGAGGCTTTGATATTTTCGTGACGGATCATATTGTCCTCAATGTCGACGCGAAATACTCCTGGGCAGAGGCGGATATAGACGAAGAACGAATCACTGGAGGCACATCCCAGACACTGGGCGGTACAATCAACCTCAATGGCGCTTTCATCGGCGCAGGATTCAAATTCTTTTTTTAGGGCAGCAGATCATCTAAACAATGAAAAAAGCAGGGCTGCTGGCCCTGCTTTTTCGTAAATGGCGTGGTAAAATCCTCGGCTTCTATTTTAGGGATTGGGTAATCTCCTTCAACTCCCTTTTGATCTCCATGAATACCCTTTTGTAAGCTTTCTTATCAAATTGGAGCTCCATTTGCTTTGCCTTATCAGGGGAATCCTTTATCTTCCTTTTGGCACCGGGAATGGTGAATAGATCTTCGTATAATAATTTCTTGATTTTGAGAACGAGCTCGATATCCCTCTTCCGATATAACCTCTGCAAGGATCGGGTCTTGTAAGGTCTTATCGCCCTGAACTCCGATTCCCAATACCTCAAAACGTGGGGTTTAATGCCCGTAATTTTGCTCACTTCCCCGATTTTGTAGTAAAGTTTGTCGGGAATTGGTTGACGCAATCCTTCCTGTTCCTCCCCTCGTCTCACATGTCCCCCCAGATAAATCAAGAAACTCCTAACGGTTCAGCTCATTCTTTAAAACCTGTGATGGCTTGAAGGTCATAATTTTCCTCGCGGAAATCTCGATATCGCCGCCCGTTTGTGGGTTTCGACCCCTTCGGGTCCTCTTTTTCCTCACAACAAAATTCCCAAAGCCGGAAATCTTTATCTTCTCCCCCCTTTCCAAAGTCTCCTTCATGATATCGAAGATGGTTTCAACAACCCGCATGGCCTCTTTCTTCGAAAATCCAACCTTTTCATAGACGGTACTAATAATATCGACTTTGGTCATCAATCCCCCTCCTTTTTTAGCCCTTGCCAAATGGTCTCAGAGTACACAAACGGTTTCCTCTTATCACCTTTGTCCATCTGAATCAAGTCAAAAAACGAAAAAAGTGCCGGTTACCAAGTCTTCTCAGAGATGCTCCTTGGCCAATTGAGCTATCTTGGTAAATCCCGCTGGGTCGGATACAGCCAAATCCGATAGGATTTTTCGATCAACGGATACCTCTGCCCTCCTCAATCCATTGATAAATTGACTATAAGAAATGCCGTTCGATCTTGCAGCGGCGTTAATCCTGGTGATCCACAACTGCCTAAACTCCCTCTTCCTAACCTTTCTATCCCTATAGGCGTAATGCATGGCACGGTTTACGGCCTCGGTGGCGCTTCGGAAGAGCCTTCCTCTGCCCCCCCTATACCCCTTGGCCATTTTTAAAACCTTTTTCCTCCGCCTGGTGCCCCTGGTTCCTCTTTTAACCCTTGCCATGGCATTTCTCCTTCCACCCAGCCGTCATTGTCCCGACCAAATCCCTACGCATAGGGAATCAATTTCTTTATGGCCTTCGAGTTGGTTTTGTCCACTAAGGTAGAGGTCCTCAGGGTCCTCTTCCTCTTCCTGCTTTTTTTCGTTAAGATATGACTCGCAAAGGCCTTTTTCCTTCTCACCTTACCGGTGGAAGTCTTTCTGAACCGTTTCGCTGCTCCTCTGTTCGTCTTTATTTTCGGCACACCTTTACTCCTTCAGCTTTGTTCTCTCCCCTCAAAGCTCACAAAAGAAAGGGGAAATCATCAAAATCCGAAAATACGCCTGGATTTAATCGACGGAGGTTCGGCTCTTAGTACTCTGAAGCGGGGCGAGGATCATGTTCATAGCCCTTCCCTCTCGCTTGGGAGCCTGTTCAACTACACCACATTCCTTGGTAAATTCAATGACCCGCTTCAAGATCTTCTCCCCAATATCCGGATGCATGATTTCCCTTCCCCTGAATATCATGGAGACTTTGACCTTGTTCCCCTCATTGAGGAATCGCTCCATGTGGCGGACTTTGAACTGAAAATCATGCTCATCTGTCTTCGGCCTCAACTTGATTTCTTTCAGGTGGATGACTGTTTGTTTCTTTCTCGACTCTTGACTCTTTTTGCTCTGCTCATACTTGAATTTCCCATAATCCATAATCCGGCAGACGGGGGGGACAGATTTGGTCGCCACTTCCACTAAATCCAAATCCATGTCCATTGCAGTATTTAAAGCGTCATCCAATGGCATGATGCCCAACTGTTTTCCCTCCGGATCTATCACCCGGACTTCCCTGGCCCTAATCAGCCTGTTAACCCTTACTTCGTGCCGTACCCCTTTCTCTTGTTTTTTAATTTCCCCTCTCACCTCCTTGCCATGTTCTTCGGATTTTCATCCTCTCTTTCGATGAGGCACTCCCTCTCGACCATTGCGACAAATTCCTCTACCTTCATGGGGTTTAACTGCTTCCCCGTTCTCACCCGAGGGGAGACGGTATTGGACTCCTCCTCCCGGCCCCCGACAACCAGCATATAGGGAATTTTCATTAGCTGGGCTTCCCTCACTTTCAGCCCCAGCTTCTCGTTCCTGAAGTCCCTCTCCACCCTAACCCCCTTATCGAGCAAGGATCGAAAAACCTCCTCCGCATACGGGATACTCTTATCGGTAATCGTCAATACGATTGCCTGGACGGGCGCAAGCCAGGTCGGAAATGCGCCCCCATAATGCTCTACCAGTACACCGATAAATCTTTCCAATGTCCCGAGAATCGTCCTATGAAGCATTACAGGACGGTTCCTTTCCCCATTCGTTCCGATATACGAGAGGTCGAATCGTTCGGGCAAGGTAAAATCACACTGTATTGTCGCACATTGCCATTGTCTCCCCAAGGCATCCTCAAGCTTTACATCGATCTTTGGACCATAGAAGGCACCTTCTCCTTCATTGATGCTATACGGAAACCCCTTATCTTCCATGGCCTTCAATAGTGCAGCGGTTGCCCTTTCCCAATCCTGATCGGTCCCGATGGATTTCTCGGGCCGCGTGCTGATCTCCATAGTGTAACGAAAGCCAAATACCCTCATGAAATCGATAACCAATTCGATGATACCCTTTATCTCGTCGTTCAACTGATCAGGCCTGCACAGGATATGGGCATCATCTTGTGTAAACTCCCTGACCCTCAAAAGGCCGTGCAGGACACCACTCCTTTCGTGCCGATGCACCTTCCCCAGTTCGAAATACCGTATCGGCAGATCCCGATAGCTCCTGATCTTAGACTTAAAGATCAGCATGTGGGCAAGGCAATTCATCGGTTTTAAGGCATATTCGCTCTCGTCAACTTTGGTAAAATACATGAGCTCCCGGTAATTTTCAAGGTGCCCGGACTTCCCCCATAATTCCTTCTTCAGAATTTGGGGCCCCATGACTATGTGGTACCCTCGTCTCAGGTGCTCCTTCTTCTCGAAATCCTCTATAATTGTCCTGAGAAGCGCCCCCTTTGGATGATAGATTACCAATCCAGCCCCAGCCTCTTCGTCAATGCTAAACAGATCTAACTCCCTGCCCAATTTTCGGTGGTCACGCCGCTTAGCTTCCTCTATCCTTCCCAGGTAATCCTCTAAGGAGCTCCGGTCGGTAAAGGCCGTTCCGTAAATCCTCTGGAGCATTTTGTTCCGTTCGTCCCCCCTCCAATACGCCCCTGCCACACTGAGAAGTTTATAGGCCTTGATCTTCCCCATTGACGGAATATGGGGGCCCCGACAAAGGTCTACGAAATCGCCCGATCGATAGACGGAGACGAGTTCGTCATTCAATCCCTCTAAGATTTCAACCTTATAAATCTCGCCTTGCTGCTCAAAGAGCCTGGTGGCTTTGGCTTTGGAAATTTCTTCGCGGATAAAGGGAATATCTCGTTTGACAAGCTCGGCCATCTTCTCCTCAATCCGGACGAGGTCATCGGGGGTAAAGGAGCCTTCGTAGTCGAAATCATAGTAAAATCCTTTCTCGATTGAAGGACCGATGGAGACTTTAACCCCCTTAAAGAGTTCCTTGACGGCATAAGCCATTACGTGGGAGGTGCTATGCCGTAGGATATTCAGTCCATCCTCGGAATCCAAGGAAACAAAATCCAGAGAGCCGGAACGTTCCAGGGAGGTATTTAAATCGACCAGCTGCCCGTCCACCCTCCCAGCTACGATTTGATCCGTTAGACCTTTCCCGAATGCCTTTACCACATCCGCGATGGTGGTGCCCTTATTCACCCGTCTCTTGGAACCGTCCGATAGGGTAATTGTTATCTGCTCCATTCCCTTTTTCTTCTCGAGAAAGCAATAAAAGGCATCATTTACAGGGGTTTCACTAATGATGCCTTTTCATTCAATATCAAAATGTCTGAGCGAGATACAGATCTAACCCCTCAGAAGAAACGAGGTCAAAAAATGGTAGGCACGGGCGGTTTCGAACCGCCGACTTCTACCGCGTCAAGGTAGCGCTCTCCCCCTGAGCTACGTGCCTATTAAAAACGTATTTTCTTTATCAATTTTCCCGACAATTGTCAAGAACTTTTTACATAAGATAGTAAATTTATTTAGGAAACATGTCAACCTTTTTTGTGAAGATACCCGAAAAAAGCTTTTGAGTCTCACCTAACAACAAACGGCGGGTTTCGAAGTTAGACCTGGGGCTCCCCTCATCTCTCTATACCCCGGCGACTGGGGTTTCGACCCCCGAAATTCCCCTCCGCAAAGTCATCCCGGGAGGCCATGCCATGGGATAGAACCTCACCGAGAGCAGCGAATTCCTGCAGGGTGAGAGTCTCCCCCCTTCTCCTTGGGTCGATCCCTGCTTTCCTTAAATGCGCCTCGATCTCCTCTCCCTTCACACTGAAAAAAGCGGCAGTTTTCAATGCATTCTTTAGGGTCTTGCGGCGATGCCCAAAGGAGGCCTTTACCACTTTGCGGAAAATAGGTTCATTTTCAATCTCGACGCGTGGTTTTTGAAGAAAATCAAATCTCACCACCGCTGATTCGACCTTGGGCCTGGGATAAAAGGAAGAGGACGGTACAATGAGCCGGATGGATGTATCGCAATGGAGCTGAAGCAGGACCGATAGTATCCCATACTGTTTACCCCCTGGGGTGGCAATAATTCTCTCCGCCACCTCCCTCTGGAGCATGAGGGTCATGCCGGAAAAGGCCTTCCTCATCTCCACCAAACGGAAGAGAAGTTGTGTGGAGATATTGTACGGAAGATTCGATACCACTTTAAGCTTCTCACCCCATTTCCGGAACTCTCTCAAAAAATCGAATTTTAAGGCATCTCCACGGAGAAGCACGATGTTTTCATAATCGGCCAGGCGATCCCTCAGCATACCTCGATGGCGATCACCCTTTTTGCCTTGGAGGCCAACAATTTCGTCATCTCTCCCAGCCCGGGGCCGACCTCCACCACCGTCTCCTCCGAATTCACCTCAGCAGTCCGAACAATCGCCATCATGATCCTCTTGTCCGTTAAGAAGTGCTGACCAAGTCTCTTGGCCGGCAAGATGGAATATTTGGCCAAAAGTGTTCTCACCGATGTCATACGAGCAGTCTTTACCCCCTTTTCTCTTTCTCTACTATCGTCCTTGCCTATGAAACTTCTCAACAAGTTCGAAGGAAACGCCAAGGGGTTTACTATTCCCCTTCCCTCGTAGCGGTTTTCAAGAGTATAACGTAATTCGGAAAGCATTGGTATAGAGATCACCCTCTCATGATCCCCACGGGCCCTTCGGTTTTGCGCGGGTTAACTGGTTTGTTCGGTTTATCTGGTTTATCTGGTTTGTTGGGTTAATTTCGTTGAGATCTTTTAGATGGTTTTCTGTAGTTTCCTCAGAAAAAAGCCTGTAATTACTCTACCTTGCTAAAAAAGTTGCAAAAATTAGAATGAACAAATGCCAAAGCTCAAAGTTCAAATGAATGTCAAATGTCAAATGACAAATGGGGAAGTTTGATTGTTCGAGGCGTTGATTTATCGATTGGTTTGACAAGCTAACTACTTAACTATGGAGGGAAATTAAGAGTTTTGACATTTAAGCATTGGGATTTTATTTGACATTTGGAATTGCTATTTGGGTGGCTCAAAGGAATTTGGGCGATCGGGCGTTGGGAAGAGCCCAAAAGTCCAGAAACTCCTCGATGGTTTTTTCTTGACTTTTTCTTGCTTTTGCTGGATTGTTTTGATCCGGACATTCTTACCTCAGGACCACGTTATTTTGCCGATTATGCCGAGGAATAGAATTCGTCCTGTGAGTTCTACGAGGATAGATGATGAAGGTTGACGTGGCTTTTACGGCTGATGAAGTACAATACAAGGATAAAGGGGATAGAATCGGCGTTGTTATCGATGTTTTGAGGGCGACGACATCGGCGGTCATGGCGCTGAAAAATGGGTGCTCTTCATTCATACCCATAACCAGCATCGAGGAAGCGAGAGAGACCTCTAAAAGATTCGAAAAGGGGAAAGTTCTCCTCGGCGGGGCGAAAGAGGTCGTTAAGGGAAAAGATATCATATTTACCTCGAGCAATGGCACAAAGGCGATGCACCAATTGCAAAGCGCCAGGAAGGTTCTTATTACCTCTTTTCTTAATATATCCGCAGTCTGTAATGAATTACTAACCCTCAATACTGATGTCCTCATCGCTTGCTCCGGGGATTTCGGTGTTTTCTCCCTGGGAGACGCCGTATGTGCCGGGATGATCGTTGACAGATTAAGCGAAACTTTATCGGAGGAGCTAGAAAAAAGTGATACGGCTACGGTAACACAAATCTTATACGGTGTTCACAAGAAAGATATTCGAAAAATGCTCCTTCAATCTGAGTGGGGACAGTATCTCATTGGTTTAGGCTTGGGAAAAGATATCGACACGTGTGCCCAGATCGATAGTGCGACACGTGTGCCCAGATCGATAGTGCTCCTATTGTTCCTCATTTCAAGGATGGAGTTATTCTCATTCCTGGCGGGGATGTCGGTATCAGAAGCCGATGACACTTAATTATATCAGTGATAATTATCCCCTGTGAACTCTCCCGAAAACTGAGTAGAGGGCCTTTCCGATAAGATCTGCTCAATCCCCGATACCTCGCCCAATTAGAAGGTCTCAGATTTGAACGAAATTCTTGACAGTACCGGAGAGATGAGCTATCAAGGATTGTGGATAGTGGATATATGAAAGGAGGTGATGCGAAGAGGATTTATGTTAGGGGTGTTCCAAAGGGTATAAAGGTTCTAAAAACGGTAGATAATAGCAAAGGAGACAAAAATGAAACGAAAGAAAAGGATCGTATATTGGGTGACGGCTTTTTTGGCAATAGCAATAATCTCCTCCGGGGTTTATGCCAAAACACCGATTACCATCTATTCATCAGTTCACGAGGATGTCCTGGCGGCTATCGCAAAGGAGTTCAACTCGAGAACTCCCGATGTCGAGCTCAAATACTTCCGGCTCGGAACGACCAAAATCATCGCGAAGGTAAATGCCGAGGTTAAGGCCGGTGGAATCAGGGCTGATTTGGTTTGGACCGCCGAGCCGGCATACTTTGAGGAATTGAAACAGAGGGGTCTTATCGTAAAATACCTCTCCCCCGCCGCCAAGGATATCCCCAAGCTCTTCATTGACCCGGACGGATATTATATCGGTGCCAGAATCCTCTCCATAGGGCTCATGTATAACACGAAGCTCGTCAAGGAAGCGGATGCCCCAAGGGATTGGAATGATCTGCTGGATCCTCAATGGAAGAACCAGATTGTCCATGCCAGCCCCCTCTACTCTGGATCGGTGACGGCAACGGTAACAGGCCTAACGCAGTCACCAAAATTGGGTTGGGCCTACTATGAAAAACTGAGGACAAATGGTATTACCGTAGTAAAGGCCCAAGCCGGAGCCCAGAGCAAAGTTGCAGGAGGAGAATACAAAGTCGGTATCGGGCTGGATTACGGTATCAGGAAGATGACTGCTAAAGGGAGCCCGATCCAGTTTGTGTACCCAAAGAGTGGGAGCGTGACCTGGGGAAGTCCTATCGCCATCTTCAAGGCCTCTGAGCATCAGGATGCGGCCAAGAAATTCATCGATTTCGTCGTATCTCCTGAAGGGCAGAAATTCCTGATCACGGAGTACATCGTCTCGGTCAATCCCAAGGTATCATCACCCAAAGGCGCGCCACCGCTGATGGAAATTCTGCACAGCGCACTTCCGGTGGATTGGGCGTATCTCGTGAAGAATCGAGAGGAGCTCCTGAAAAAATGGAGCGGGCTTATGGAAGAATAACAACACGTGCTGGAATGGGCTGTCGTCCTCCAAACGGGAACAACGTACAGCTCAGATATACTATGTGAGAAATGGTAGGCCTTAGGAGGATCACAAAGGGAAGAAAAATCGGGCTGGGGCACCTGGTCATGGGTGCCCCGGCAGTATTGCTAATCCTTGTTGTAGCCTTTCCCATCAGCCTCATCTTTATCCAGAGCATTCTCTCTGAAGAAGGAACACTAACCCTGGACTTTCTTCAAAGAATCTTCGATGTACGGTCAAACTACTGGTCACTGATAAATACGCTGAGCATTAGCTTGCTCACCGTTTTTTTTACCGTATTGATCGGCTGTCCCCTGGCTTGGATAGTCACCAGGACGGATATGCCCTTGAAAGGGGTTTTTAAGACCTTATTCATTATCCCTTACATGATACCACCTTTTATCGGGGCTATAGCGTGGGGGTTCTTGCTCTCCCCCCGCACAGGATTTGCGAATAAGTTCCTGATGGCGCTGTTCGATATAAGTACCCCTCCCTTCAATATCTATACTTACGAGGGCATTGTCTTTGTGATGAGCCTCTACTTCTACCCTTACGTCTTTATCACCGTGGCCGGGGCACTGGAGAGAATGGACCCGAGCCTCGAGGAGGCCGCGAGGAGCTCGGGGGCTGGTAGATTTAGGGTGGTAAGAAATATCACTCTGCCCTTGGTGGCGCCGAGTGTTGCCGCAGGGGCCTTATTGGTTTTCATCGCCGCCTGTTCCAATTTTGGTATCCCCGCCCTCATCGGCATGGAGGGAAGGATCTACGTTCTTACCACGAGAATATTCTACTATATTTACAGCGGGGGCTTTGAGGAAGGTCTTCAGATGGCATCATCTCTTTCCATTTTCCTCGTCATTACTTCCGCCCTCGCCTTGCTTGCCAATCGTTGGTATTTGAGGAAGAAACAGTTTACCATTATTGCCGGCAAAAGCATGAGGCCCAATGTGGTCTCATTGGGAAAATACAGGATCCCTTTTCTTATTGGTTGCTCTCTCTTTTCTTTTGCCACCATGTTTGCCCCTCTGTTGTGCATCGTTCTCATTTCACTCTTGAAGGCCTATGGGGTTGATATAGCCTGGAAGAACTTGACATTGGCCAACTATAAATTCATCCTCTTCGAATACGATTTAACGCGGGCATCTATATGGAACAGCATCAAGTTATCTTTGACGGCGGCAACCCTGTTAACGGTCATGGGCTCCTTAATCGCCTACATAATCGTCAGGACAAAGTTAACGGCACGGAGGGTATTAGAGTTTCTCTCCACCCTTCCTTACTCCATACCGGGAACCGTTTTAGCCATCGGCATGATATTGGCCTTCTCGGGAAAGTTCGGTATAAACCTCTATAATACCATCTGGATTTTGCTGATTGCCTACACCGCCAGATACATGGCCTTTGCGGTTAAGTCAGTGGGGGCATCCCTCGAGCAGGTGCATATGTCACTGGAAGAGGCGGCCAGGATCTCCGGGGCCGGTTGGGGCAAGACCTTCAGGGATATCGTTGTCCCTCTGGTAAAACCTGGGTTGATAGCGGCGTGGTTTCTGGCCTTTATGCCCATGCTGAGGGAATTGACCGTTTCCGTGTTGCTTTTCGGCCCGGAAACAAGGACCATCGGCGTTGCAGTTTATGAATTCCAGGATGCAGGATATTACGATTCAGCAGCGGCCTTGGCGACATGCGTCCTGATCGTAATCTTCGCGGGTAATTTTCTCATGAAGAGGATAACCGGGGGAGAGTTTGGCTTCTGATCGGAAATGGAAAAATAGATATCGAATAATTTCTTGAAAGGTGCGTCATGGCAAGGGTTAGGCTTATCGGGATAAAGAAAGAATTCGGTGATGTTGTAGCGGTAGATCAATTCAGCGTTGATATCGCCGATGGAGAATTCGTCTCATTCTTGGGACCATCGGGATGTGGGAAGACAACGACCCTCCGTATGATAGCAGGCTTCGATATGCCCACCTCCGGTGATATCTACATCGGGGATACCCTCATGTCCTCGGTTGAAGAGAAGAAATTTGCCTCTCCGGAGGAAAGGAACATAGGCATGGTTTTTCAGAACTATGCCGTCTGGCCGCATATGACGGTATTTGACAACATTGCCTATCCCTTAAAAATTAAAAAAGAGAAGCGAAGTATCATACGGAATAAGGTAGACCAAAACCTCTCTCTGGTTGGGCTCGAGGGTTTTGGGGAGAGATATCCACATCAACTTTCAGGCGGACAACAGCAGCGGGTGGCATTGGCCAGGGCGCTGATCATGGACCCCGAGGTTATGCTCCTGGATGAACCCCTGAGCAACCTGGATGCCAAATTAAGGGAGGAGATGCGGTTTGAGATTAAAGATCTTCAGAAGAAGACTGGGGTGACCATCATCTACGTGACCCATGACCAGGCAGAGGCGATGGTCATGTCCGACAGGATCGTAGTGATGAATACCGGATATATTCAACAGGTGGACAACCCGAGGGAGATCTATGAGAATCCTGCGAATAAGTTTGTCGCCGATTTTATCGGGCTGACCAACTTTGTGGAGTGTGAAGTTATTTCAAGGGATACGGTTTTGTTAACAGATGGGACCGGGGCCCATAAGCTGAAGGCGCATATCCCTTCAGACATCGGGGAAAAGGCCATCCTTTCGGTCCGTCCAGAAAATATTGAGATTGCCGAAAGGGACGGCGATATCAAGGGGGTGGTTACGAGGACCGTTTATTTGGGAAATATGATCGATTACCGAATTACGGTCGGAGATGTTGAATTGAGGGTGGAGAGTGATGCCGAAGAGGTATTCCCTGAAGGGAGTAAGGTCACATTGAGGTTCAAGAAGACCTTTATTTTCTCCGTATAAGAGGTTTTTTGAAGAACCACGTTACGACAAAAAGCTTCGAGAGTACGGCAAGGTATCTCGGCCCATGCCCTAACGATCAATACTTAAAAGATCTGCCAACCCACTGAGATCATCAAGGATCCAATCTGCCCCTTCGTCCAGAAGGGTTTGACGATTTGCCAATCCGGTGAGAACCCCAACAGCAAACATTCCACCCTTTTTAGCACAGCTGATATCCGCACCGGAATCCCCCACCCACAAAACATATGGGGGTTGGATCATAAGGCGCCTCAATGCCTCTCTCGTCGCGTCTAGAGACTTCCCCCCTTCTGGAAGGCTCTCCGTTGACAGAATATGGGAGAAATACTTATGCAAGCCATGATATCTCAATATGCGCTTCGCAGAGAGGGAGCGACGGATTGTTACCAGGACCAGTTGGTAACCGGCCCCGTGTAACTTCTCCAATATCTCTGCAGCATACGGAAGCAGGGCGTAGGTTTCCTCTCGTACGTTATTGTACAAATACTCATCAAAGAGTTGGGCCAATTCACTCACCAAGGAGGAGTTTTCCCTGCTGAAATTGTCTATCTTTTCCCTCAGATACTCGTTGGCCTTTTGCCTTTGCAAGAAAAGGAGGTTATCTCCCTTACCGACAGTGCCCGATGCCCAGAGCACGGCCTTGGCTATCCCCAGGGCCGTATTGAATTCGCGAAGCCCCCTGAGATGGTGACATATTCTGGGACGCAAGGGAAGATTGAGGCCGAGTTGGCTGAATCCCCAACGATAGGATTCAAATAAGGTCTCCGAGGAGTCCCAAATGGTACCTCCACCGTCGAATATCACCGCTTTTATTTCCGGAGGATATTTTCCTTTTTTTTCTCTGAAAGGTTTTCTATCCATCGAATTTGCAGAGTAATCGATAGCTCAAAACACCTCACTATGGTGAGTTGCATCCGATTTGTAAATTCAACTTGATCTCCTTCACCTTATCCATCGTTTTCCTGACCATACCGAGCTCATCCTCGCGGTTCCACCCTTCGATGATTACGAGCCCAGCGTACCTCCTCCTCAGTTCTCTCAAAATCCGAAAAAGATCGAGGTCTCCTTGGCCCAAGAGATAGTGGGGAGTGCCCCCTTTCGCGTCGCTAAGATGTACATGGGAGATTTTTTTTACCTTCC
>SMTZ1_10001653_pt1 | contig 22501 bp, 16 predicted proteins | sample DeeMarSWOR136_30_FD_25667 | JGI IMG/M metagenome (IMG submission 25667) | reverse complement strand
CGATCTGGTATCTGTGCCACTCCGGCTGGGCGGTTAAAACCGCCAACCACTTCCTGATTTTCGATTATTTCGTTCCGCCATCCAATCCCGACCGCCCCTCTCTTGCCAACGGGAGAATCGATCCCGGTCAGATAGAAGACCAGAAAGTGGTCGTGTTTTCGTCGCATGAGCACGGCGACCACTATGACACTGCGATCTTTGCCTGGCGAGATATTATTGCCGATATCGGCTACGTCCTGGGTCACCAACCTGAGGTATCCACCGAATACCTGTATACCGCACCTCGCACGGAGCATACGGTGGGGGATGTCAGGATCAGGACGATCAATTCCACCGATGCCGGTGTCGGATTCCTGGTGGAAGTTGACGGCCTCGTGATCCTTCACGCCGGCGATCACGCCAACGGCGAGGTTGGGCTCCACGCTGCCTACACTGACGAGATCGACTATCTGGCCTCTCTGAACAATCCGATCGATCTGGCCTTCCTGCCAATCACCGGTTGCAGCCTGGGGACTCCGGAATCAGTACGCGAGGGTGTCATCTACGCCTTGGAGAAGTTGACCCCCAGGGCGTTTTTCCCGCAGCATGCCATGAACGCCGAGTACCGATTCAGGGAGTTTGCCGACGATCTGAAGAAACAGGGCTTCACGGTTCAGACCGCTTGCCCGGAAAACAGCGGCGACTGCGCGCTTTACCAGAACCAGCAGCTGTTCTGATACTTCGGAGGTTTTCTATTCAGAGACTGGCTTAGGCGGAGTCCACCGCGTGCGGCCCTTGCCGCAACTTTGCGGGGTCTAACCGTGTCTCATTAGATATGCAGACACGGGCGTCTATCACTATGTCCGGAAGGTCCCTCTAACCCCACGAATGGAGCAGGCAATGCATCTACACATGGAAAACCTGGGTAAGCGTTACAAAGGGGATATCTGGGGCCTTCGCAACTTCAGTCTCGACCTCGGTCCGGGTGTTCTCGGGCTGGTTGGTCCCAACGGAGCCGGAAAGTCGACCTTGATGCGCATGCTGGCCACCGTAACCAAACCGACCGAAGGTTCCGCCACTTGGAACGGAACCGACATCGCCAGGTCCCCCAACCCGGTCCGCACCGTGCTTGGCTACCTTCCTCAGGACTTCGGTGTCTATCCTCATCTGAACGCGGTTGAGTTTCTCACCTATCTCGGCGCGGCTCGAGGCATAGTGGGTCGCGACGCTCGCCGCCGGATTTTGCAGCTGCTGGAGCTGGTCAATCTCACCGAGACTCGCAAGCGCCCGCTTGGATCGTTCTCCGGCGGCATGAAACAGCGGGTGGGCATCGCCCAGGCCCTGCTGAATGACCCCGGACTGCTGATCGTAGACGAGCCGACCGCCGGCCTGGACCCGGAAGAACGCGTGCGCTTTCGCGGTCTTCTGGCCGAACTGGGCGGCGACCGTATCGTGATCCTCTCCTCGCACGTAATCTCGGATATCGAAGCCGCCGCCACGTCCATCGTGATTGTAAACCAGGGGCGGCTTGTTACCTGGGCGCAGCCGGAGGAACTGCTTCGAACCGTTGAGGATAAAGTCTGGGAGACTACCGTCGCGAGTTCCGATCTGACAGTCATGAAACAGCGGTATTTGATCAGCAACACGACGCGCACAAGCGAGGGCGTGCGCGTGCGGGTGGTCGATGACCGGATGCCGGATTCGGGAGCCCACCGTCTCACGCCGACCCTGGAAGATGCGTATCTGTATGCTCTTAGAGAAAGCCGAAACGGAGTAGCCGCATGACCGGATTTGGCGTCCTGGGACACATAATCCTGGGCGATCTGCGGGAGCGCACGCGGCGCTACAGCTTTATCTGGATCATGCTGGCCACCACTTTCTTCGGCTATCTCGTCATATCCGGCAAGTATGGGATGACCTTCCCCGGCTTTCTCCTCGCCCCGAACTCGGCCTGGGTGGGCAGTCACATGGCGATTTTCTGCACTCTTATGCTGGCCTTGATAGGCTTCTACGTGATTCGCAATACGATCGAGCGCGACCGCAGGACCGGCGTGGGGCAGATTATCGCCGCCACCCCATTGAACCAACTGACTTACTTGCTGGCCAAGTTTGTCAGCAGTTTCCTGGTGCTGACTGGCTGTACCGTAATCCTGGTGTCAGCCGCCATCCTGCTGCAGGTGACCGGCGGTCAGATGCGCAGCTTCCATTTCGGTGCTCTTCTCACACCATTCCTGGTGATCACTGTACCGGTACTGTTGATGGTAGCCGGGGCTGCGGTCTTTTTCGAGACGGCCCGTTGGCTTCGCGGGACCTTCGGCAACATACTTTACTTCTTCTTCATAGAAGTACTGGTCATACAGGGTATTGCCGCTGACGCACCGGCCATCGACCTGATCGGCGCGCATGCGATCACATCCGGCATCGAAGAGGCCATCCTCGCGGTGGCTCCCGGAACCAGCGTCGCAGTACAGGTCGGGGCTCTGGGTCTATTCGATACAGGCTCCGCCATCGCGCCTACGCCCCTGACATGGCCGGGTATCGACTGGACCATGGGCCTGGCACTGCCACGCCTCGGCTATGCGGCCGTTGGAGTGGCAATGATGATGCCGGCCGCCGCTTTCTTCGATCGTTTCGACCCGTCACGAATCAAGCGAAGACGACCCGGCAAGCGCAAGAAAACCGGTGTCGTACCCGATTCGCCCGGTCGCAGCCTCACCCGAAGGACGGCTGACATCTCCCTGGCTCCGGTGACCGTCGGTTTCAGACTGACCGCCCTCATCCTGTCCGAGCTGCGGGTCATGCTGAAAGGATACCACTGGTCCTGGTATGTCGTGGCGCTCGGCCTCCCCATAGCTCAGATCGCGGCCCCCTACGATATTGCCCGGACATACCTTCTGCCGGCGGCGCTCATCTGGCCGCTCCCGCTCTGGTCGGCCCTGGGTACCCGCGATCGGAGATACGGCACACAGTCCCTGATGACCTCTTCGCCTCATCCGATGATCCGCCAGCTGTCGTCGGCCTGGCTGGGAGGACTCATAATTTCAACGGCTCTGTGCAGCGGGATGGCAATCAAGGCGATGCTGGCAGGCCAGTTTATCCAGGCCGCAGCCGTGGCGGCCGGGGCGATCTTCGTACCTACGACCGCCTTAATGCTGGGAGCCGTTACCGGGTCAAGAAAGTTCTTTGAAGTCAGCTACTTCATGGTGTGGTATATCGGTCTTGTCAATCGACACTGGGCACTGGATTTTATCGGCACCACGGATCAGGCCCTGTCACGGGGAGTGCCGTGGGTGTTCCTGGCGGTTACGTGCATCCTGCTTGCGGTAGCCGTGCTCACCGAAAGAACTCGACTTCAGGTATCATGATCCACATCCCGGTTGCACTGATCCAAATGTCTCTGGCGGATTTCCGCGAGCGGACCCGGCGATACAGCTTTCTCGTGACTCTCCTGACGGTAATATACTTCGGTTACCTTGTCGGCAGCGGGATTTATTCTCCAACATTCTCAGGATATCGCGCCGAGGACAACTCGTCGTGGATAGCCGCGTCGGTCGCTCTCGCTGGCACCGTTGTCATGTCCTTCCTTGGCTTCTACATTGTCAATAGCAGCATTCGTCGGGACCGTCTGACGGGGGTGGGCCAGATTCTGGCCACAACTTCAATCAGCCGCGTGAAATATGTCTGGTCGAAATATCTGAGCAACGTCGCGGTCCTGTCACTGATCGTGGCGATACTAGTGGTCGCGGCCACAGTCATATATGTCATCAGAGGTTCGCCCGGCAGCTTCAGTGTCTGGGCGATGTTATCACCATTTTTGCTGCTGGCTTTCCCGGCCGTATGCTTCATCGCCGGAACAGCCGTCCTCTTCGAATCCTTCAGGTGGCTACGCGGCGGCCTGGGAAACATCATCTATCTGTTCCTGAACGGATTCTTTATGGCTCAGGGGACCGGCGGTGACTCGCTTCTTCTGAACATGCAGGGTTTCAACTTCCTGGAGTCCAGCCTCCTGGCGGCCTGCAAAACTTGTCCTTCTGACACACAGCTTTACATGGGCTCTTTGCGACCTGATCTGGTGCCCTTTCACTGGGACGGGATGATTTGGACGATCCCCTTGATAGCGCTCCGATTCTCGTGGATAGCCCTGTCGATTGTCTTCGTAACCGCAGCCACTTTTCTCTTCGATCGGTTCGACCAAAGCACATCACAGCGGCGAAAGCCACTGTCCGAGCCGGCGACATTACCACCAGCATCCGACCAGCAACCGCAGCACGCAGGTTCGCCCATAGCACTGTCTGATCTGACGCCTCCTCGGATGAAATTCGCCTTTCCGGCAATGATCACGGCTGAGTTGAGACTGATGATCAAGGGATTGCCCTGGCTGTGGTGGCTGGTCGCTGTCGGGTTGATTGTCGCTCAACTGTTCTCGCCGATAGACGCGGTTCGCGAGTACCTTTTGACGATCGCCTGGATCTGGCCGATTCTGGCGTGGTCCCGAATGGCCTCCCGCGAAGCTCAGTACAATACCGGTCAGGTAGTCTTCTCGGCGCCGCGACCGGTCCTCAGACAGCTACCGGCCACCTGGATTGCCGGCGTTGTCCTGGCTTTGGTGACTTCCAGCGGCTTCATATTCAGAATCCTCGCCCTGAGACAGGAAGCCTTCCTTGTGCCGCTTGCCGTTGGAGCCGCATTTATTCCTGCCCTGGCCCTGGCCCTTGGCATACTGAGCCGGTCCAGCAAGCTCTTTGAAATCTGCTATCTGTTCATTTGGTATGCCGGTCCCATAAATCGCATTCCGGCGCTGGATTTTATCGGTGTCACAGCCGTGGGCGCAAACGGACCAATAACTGCGATGTTCGGAGCCATCACAGCCGTTCTTTTGATAATAGCATGCCTGGCTCGCTCTCGACAACTACGGGTCGGATAATCTATACATAACGCCCCGTGCCACAATCTGTTAACAGGCGAGCGTTCTCCGCCTCAACTCTCAAAACCGTCCCTTAATCAGGTACCTGTCCGGTCACACACTTGCCTAGTTCGACCATTTTACTGTGCAGAAGAGGTTATCCCAGACCAAGCATTAGCCGATACAGACTAACAGGTTCGTGTGTGATCGCCATACGGCGCACATGGGAGTTCGCACACAACAGGCGACAGGATATCACGACCGAATGCAGTTCAACTCTCTTGAGTATCTGATCTTCTTTCCCATCGTAGCGGCGCTGTACTTCGCCCTGCCCCACCGGTTCCGGTGGATCCTGCTCCTCGCCGCCAGCTACTTCTTCTACATGTGTTGGAAGGCCGAATACGCGCTTCTGATCCTGCTGTCGACCCTGGTCGACTACTGGGCGGCTCTTCGCATGGGTGCCACCGAGCAGCGGAAGAGACGACGCCGCTATCTGGTCGTATCGCTGATAGTCAATCTGGGTTTGCTCTTTTCGTTCAAGTACTTCAATTTTGTAAGCCACTCAATCCAGGGACTGCTCGGGGGCCTCGATCTTTCGAACGACTTTCCGATGCTGAACATATTGCTGCCGGTCGGGATTTCATTCTACACTTTTCAGACCTTGAGTTACACGATCGATGTCTACCGCGGGGTTCGAGAACCCGAGCGCCACTTCGGGATCTTCGCCGTCTACGTGTCATTTTTCCCTCAACTGGTAGCCGGACCGATCGAGCGCTCCACCCGGCTCCTGCCCCAGTTCTTTGAGAGGCACGGGTTCGAATACAACCGGGTTGTCGACGGCCTCCGGCTGATGCTGTGGGGGTTCTTCAAGAAGATCGTCATTGCCGACCGGCTGGCTGTATATGTCAACCAGGTTTATAACCATCCCGGGGATTTCAGCACCGGCCCGCTGATTCTGGCGACCTACTTTTTCGCCTTCCAGATTTACTGCGATTTCTCCGGCTACACCGATATCGCCATCGGCTCCGCCAGGGTCATGGGCTACGATCTGATGGAGAACTTTCGCCGTCCCTATTTCGCCAGGTCCATAGCCGAGTTCTGGCGTCGCTGGCATATCTCGCTGTCAAGCTGGTTCCGCGATTACCTCTACATTTCGCTGGGCGGCAGCCGGGTGTGGCGCTGGCGCTGGTATTACAATCTGATTTTGGTGTTCACGTTGAGCGGCTTGTGGCACGGCGCGAACTGGACCTTTTTCGCCTGGGGAGCACTGCACGGCGGATACATGATCATGTCGGATCTGACCCGGCCGATCCGAGAAAAACTGGTGTCGGTCTTTCGGCTCAGGCGGCGACCGACTCTCCGCAAATGGCTACAGGCCGGAATCACCTTCCATCTCGTCCTTCTGGCCTGGGTCTTCTTCCGTGCCAACAGCCTCGGCGACGCTGTCCTTATATTGCGGAAAATTGCGGCGGTCGATCTCGCTGACCTGGCCGCCGATCTCACCCGGGGCTTCTACGCCAACGATCTCTCGCGCGGTTGGTTTGACCTGGGAGCAGCTCTCGCCGGTATCGGTCTGCTGCTTGGATTGCAACTGGCCCAACGCCGCGGCGGCCTTTCTTCGTTTCTCGGCACGCGTCCCGTGTGGCAACGCTGGGGGCTCTATTATGCCGTCGTGATGGCGATCATCCTCTTTGGAGTGTACGAGCATGCGGAGTTTATCTATTTCCAGTTCTGACATCGTCCGCCTGCTCAAGCGGGCCGCCGGCTTCGCCGCCGGTTTGGCCGTGATCGGCCCGATAGTACTGTTCACCCTGAGCCGCATACCGGCGCCCGATGGCAACGACTATGCGTATCGCTACAGTCTGTACCAGTTTATCACCCGCGACTACACCCTCCCGGGCGGATACGGCTATACGCTGACCCGCTTCCGCGACATCGAAGAGTTTCGTGATATCGATGTCTTGTTCCTCGGTTCGTCACGCTGCTACTACTCGTTCGCACCCCATGTGTTTCAGCGACTCGATCTGACCACGTTCAACATGGGTAGCCCGTCTCAGACTCCGCTGAATACGCGGTACCTGCTGGACCACTACTATGAGCGCCTCAACCCGAAGCTGGTCGTGGCGGAAGTTAACCTGCACATCCTCGAGAAGGACGGAGTGGAATCGTTTTTCGATTTGATGGTTAACACTCCGCCCTCATGGGATAACTTCCACATGAGTCTCGCCACCAGGCACCCGCATGCCATAACCGGCATGCTGGTGCATGCGCTGTCGTACCTCGGCGGTTCGTTCGACGATGTCCGGATGCAGGACCGGCCGATGGATCCTTATCTTGGCGCCGGCGCGATGGAGGCCCGGAATTTCAACGAGGAGTCTTTCACCGAGACGCCGGCCGCCGTTCAGGTTCCTAACCGCCAACTGGAGTACCTGAGCGACCTTATCGACTTCGTGAAAGGGCGCGGCTGCCGGATGATCCTGGTAGTCGCGCCGATTCCTCGAGAATGGCGATCCGTGATAGTGAATTACGAGGACGTGACAGCCGAAATCAGGTCACTGGCCGCGGCTCACGGCGTACGCCTGTACGATTTCAACCAGGCCATGACTCTGGACAGCCGCACCGATTTCAAGGATTTTCATCATCTGAACGCCAACGGGGCCAAGATATTCAGCTACGACATTCTGGATTCGCTCCTGGATGTTCCTGAGTACCGTCGGGTTCTTAACATCAAGCCGGCGCTGGCGGCTGAAGTGTACAACGGCCGGGGTATCGCCTTCGCCCAGCAGGGTGACCTGGATCGAGCGATAGACGACTACCACCGCGCTCTGGCGCTGACACCTCAGTCGGGTATCGTCTACTACAACCAGGCGCGCGCCTGCCAGAAAGCCGGACGCACCGCCGAAGCCATCGAAGCCTACCGTAATTTTGTCCGGTTCGCCCCACCCGAGTATGCTCGGCACGTGGAACCGGTAAAGGCACAGATCGAAGCTCTCAGAGCCAGCCGGCTAACGGACATGGAGACCGGGACCCGTCAGCAGGTCCCGTCACCACAAACCGCTTTGAGTTCTGCCGATTAGAAGCTCACCTCGTAAGCTACGCCGAACGAGGGCAGACGGCCGAACCAATTCTCGGAGTCAGCACGCAGGTAATATCGCCCGTATTCATTTTCCTGCAGGTGATACGAGTAGGCCCTTACGTTATCAAAACCAAACACGTTGATCAGTTCAACGAACGCGGTTATGCGGCCGCCACCGACCAGGAAATACCGATTAACGCGCAGGTCCACCCTGCGATAGCTGCTGTGTCGTGAACTCAGTTGCTCATCCGATTGCACGTAGACGCGCGTCCCGCCGCCCGGAAGCGGCGCGGTGGTAACGTGCACGCCGGTATAAGGCCACCCCGTGTGGTACTTAAGAGCCAGATTGAATTGCCAGTGATGGTTCGGACGATAGCTCAGGTCAAGGTAGAGGGTGTGGCGTTGGTCGTTCGGTGTCGGCAGTTTCCGGTCGTAGACAGCCTCGGCACGTTGCGGAAGAAAACCTATGACGGATACGCTGTCTTCACACTTGGCGTAGGCATAGCTGGCCCACCACGCCAGTTTGCCACCGGTATCCTTCTTTAGAAACAGCTCAATCCCCTTGGACACCGAATTTTCTCGGTGCACCACCATGCGATCCCACTCGAGCTCCGGGAAGGCCTCGATATCATCGAAGGAGAGGCGATAGTCGGGCCGCAGATCACGGTATTTCTTATGGTAAGCCTCGGCCCGCAGGATCAGGCCGCTCTCAAAGTCGTGCTGTAGACCGGCCACCCACTGCTCGGCCTTTTCCGCCGGATGATACTCGGTCTCCCCGTCGCCTACCGGGATTTCATCGATCCCCTGCGTCTGCCGGTAGTGACCCCAGCCGGCTCTTACAGTGGTGTGATCGCCGAGCTCATAGAGAAGACTGAGTCGCGGAGAGATATGATCATCGCCAACATAACTGGCGCGATCATACCTGACTCCCAGCTCCGCCACCAGGGGATCAGCGATGCGGGTCCGGCTGGACAGGTACAGGCCGACCCGGTTGCCGGAGGGGTCGAGCACCGCCTGCGTCGTATCGATACGAGCGAGTTCTACGTAGGAACTGTCCGGAGTCTCATGATAGTCGTAGTAGTAGACGTGACTGAGGTAATCGTAGTCGGCCGACAGCCGGCGGGCGTCGAAGCCAAACTGCAGCAGGCTGACGTCTCCAAGTTCCCATTCCCAGTCCGAAGCCAGCCCGGCCAGTCGGAAGTCCTTCTTATCACGAGCGTTCAGGCTCGGCCCGCCCGCCCAGTTGTCAAACAACTGGCCACTCCGATCCTGCTTCACCTGACCGACCGAGGCGATCGTCCGGACGTTTACTTTGTTGTGGAGCTGTGACCAAAGAGTGAACCAGGCGTAGCTGTTACCATAACTGGTTTCAAGGGTATCACCGGCCTCGTCATCTTCGCCGAAGTACCGGATGTCGTCCCCGGCGTGCAGGAAATTGAATCCAAGAACGTGTCTGCCGTTCAACTGATACCGGAACTTTCCGAAGAGATCATAGTAAGTCGGCTTGAGATTATCGTCCGCGCCGGCCAGCTTGAGCACCAGATCGATATAACCCCGCCGAGCCGATACCAGCCATGAGCCCCGGTTATGGGCGAACGTACCCTCGGACAGAAGGCGGGTGTTCAGCATGCTCAGGCTCAGATTCAGCCGTTTGCTGTCGGGAGGAACCTGGCGTGACGAAATGTTGAACACGCCGCTCATGCGGTCGCCATACACAGCAGGGAAACCGCCCGTCATGAGATCGATTCCCTCGATCGCCGCCACGTCAACAATGCTCATCGCACCGCCGTCAATATCCTTCAGATGAAAGGGTTCGTAAACCTGCAAACCGTCGAGAGTGACCAATACCTCGTCGTACTCACCACCGCGCACGTTGAAACGGGTGGAGAAATCATTGCCCGAAACCCCCGGCAGCCGGTTCACGGCCCGGAAGAAATCATCGCCGAGCTGAGGAATGGTCTCAATCTCGCCCCGGGTCAGGGTCTGGTGCACGGTCGGCTCATCGCCCATTATCTGAAAACGGCCCGGCGTAACCGTGATCCCTTTGATGGTCACCACCCGCGGATCCAGGGCGACATCCGAGCGGGCCGATTGCCCGGCGACCACGGGTATACCGGCGATCTCTCTGGTTTCGTAGCCAACATGGCTGTAACGCAAGGCATAATCCCCGGACCTGAGTCCGGTAAGGCGGTAGTTGCCGGACGTGTCGGCGGTCGTTCCACCGTACTTATCGATCAGCGAAACCGTCACCCCGACCACGGGCTCACCGGTAGCCGCATCAGTTACCTGACCGTGGATTTCCCCCTTTGTAGCTTGCTGAGCAGGTTGGGCGTCCACGGGCACCGCCGCCGACCACAGAATCAGCAGCAGGAGTATGGAACATGCTGTCATTCGCATCGCAATTGATCTCCGTAAGCGGTCACGCGTCCAGGCGACCGGTTCTTGTGTGAGACGAATCCAACTGCAAAATCTTACGTACGAAAACCAGGGCGTCAGGTTGCGGGCGGATTATCGGCGTCCCCGGCCGAATATGATTGAAAAGCTCATCCCGAATTCGCTGCCGCTGTAGTCAAAGCGACCGCCGACCGGATTACTGAACTCGTCGGCAAAGACATAGCCGCCGGTGAAGCCCATTATAAAATGGCGACCCAAGAGGAAATCGACCCCGCCGCCCAGACGGGCACCCGGAACCACGGTATGATCGACCTCGGTGTATGACTCGCAATCGCAGGGACCTTCCTCCTGATACTCGATTGTTCCCATGAACGGTCCCGCCGCCGCCGACAGGTATGGCCGTACGGGCGAGTAACGTCTTGACTGCGGCCAGTAGAAACGGAAGCCGAACATCAGCGAATGCACTAACTGGACTTCCTCCCAGCGGTCACCGCAGTAGCCCGACCAGGTATCGATCTCCACATCGTGAACGGTGTAGTCGATGGCGAAAGCAATATCCTCGCTGGTCCAGTGGCTCAGGCCGATTTTGCCGTACACCCCACTGGTTGACCCCCAGGTCCAATTGTCATCGATACAAAATGCGGCTTCGGATACGCCGGGGTGGTGCCGCATCCCGCCCCCGAATTCGAGCCGGGTTCGGCCGGCCAGGGGTCTGGCCGACACGGCCGACGACAGGCCGGCGAGAGCAAGAAGGCCGGCTATTATAATGGTGTATGGGAACCTCGTTGTCATATCCAGATCTCCTTCCTGAATCTGTCTTTCTACGGTCGACAACCTGCTGGAATCAAGCGCCGTGCCAATACCTCGAACTCGCTTGCCAGCAAGCAGTTACGCCACATCATCGTGGCCCGAGACACCACCTTCGCACCATATTTGTGCACCGGGTCGGACGGTAGTGTCCTAATTTGGTGCACAGGTCCCGATGCGGACAGGTCGACGAATCAGCCTATGACCTCGCGCCAAGTGGTGATAGGTGATAATATATCATATTCACAGACAAAAAAAGAGACTACGGACGGTTTCTACCGTTCCACGCCTCGACCTCTCTTTTGCTCAACAGGGTCAACGTCTTAAACTTATAGGTTGTCAGCTTGTCTTGATATAAGTAGTTCCGAAGCACGGGCGTTTTAACTCCCATATGCCCGGCCGCTTCTTCGACCGTATAGTATTGATTGGCAATGGCTTCAGTTATGAATTCTATCTTTGTCATATAGAAAATGTAGATGATAGATTATAATCTGTCAAGCAAAAAAACGCTCTGACTATGAGATTTTTGCAGATTTCTCTATTTATTCTCGTGAATACTATAGCAATTAGGCTTGCTACTATACGTATTGGGCTTTATACTATGGCGACAAGACGACGGAAGGACGGGGGCTTCGCTGAAGTGAGGTGATCTATGGTCGAGCAAATTGAAGAACAGTATCGAGATCTCTATGTGAAGGCTGGCTTACTCTTAACTCCGGGGGCGCCCGTCAACAAGAAGGACCTATTCTCTGGGCGAATTGAGCAGCTATCAAAGGTCGTGACGACAATAAACGCCCAGGGTCTGCACCCGATTATTTTTGGGGAGCGTGGAGTGGGCAAAACCTCTATCGCCAACATCCTCAAGGAAACCCTAGACAGGGTGGGTTTCGAGCAAGTTATTGTAAATCGCACTAACTGTAACTCTTCAGACGATTACTCAACTGTCTGGAATAGGGCGCTGGGACAGGTGGCATATATTGAGGAGTCCCATACCATGGGATTCGACAGCCAACCACAACAGCTTTCGATTCCCCTTGCCGAGAAGGTACCCGAAAAAGTGACGCCGAGCGAGGTGTTGAACATCTTCAGAAAATCTATTGCGCCCGCAGTTTTCATCTTCGATGAGTTTGACCGTATCACCAACAATAATGCAAAGAACCTATTTGCAGACACAATCAAAGCCATTTCAGATCACGCAATTAACGCCACCCTTATACTAGTCGGTGTCGGAGAGACAATAGACGAACTGATAGAGAGTCATGAGTCTATTGCCCGTTCTCTTGTTCAGGTAAAGATACCTCGGATGAACACATCAGAGCTCGACGGCATAATCCGGAAAGCGCTCAATGAGTTGGGAATGAACATAGACAACGAGGCCCGACAGATCATCCTTCAGTTGTCACAAGGATTACCATATTACACACACCTGATTGGCCTTAATGCAATAAGGGCGACACTCTTAACTAATTCCCTCAGTGTAAAGTTGGGGGATGTAATGGCCGGGATAGAGACCGCCGTGGGCGACGCACAACACAGTGCGGTGAGCGCCTATCAAGAGGCGGTCCGGAGCTCTTATAAGACGCATCTATACAAAGAAGTCCTATTGGCATGTGCGCTCGTGAAGGGAGATGAGCTTGGTTTCTTTGCCGCCTCTGATCTTCGCGCTCCACTCAGCAGGATACTAGATAGACAGGTGGACATTGCAGCATTTACCCAGCATTTAGAGAAGTTTTGCTCCGAGCAACGGGGAAACATTCTCATTAAGATTGGTGCCAAGCGGAACTTCCGATATAGATTCAAGAACCCACTCCTTAAGCCCTTCGTGGTTATTCGCGGATACGTGGACGGCCTGCTGAAGAATAGCCTTCTTGAGGTACTGCCAAGCTGGGAAACTTAAGGTTGTGTTGATCAGGTATTCTTTCGCTCCATTTTTCAGTATCTTTTGGGCAGTTGGGTCATATTAGGACATCACCGGATCAGACTGCCCGCACAGATTCGGGGCAGCCCTTTCACCAACGAGGATGCGGCGGTCCACTCAAATCAGGTCACGTACCCGGCCTCGTAAAAGATCCAGTCCGGCAGCCGGACAAAGCCGAGCCGCTCATTAATTGACAGCATGGCACGATTGCCGACCGCGTTGTCGGTGTAGATTCTGGGGACCCCGGCTTCGCGAGCATAGAGAATGGCCCTCACTTTCAGCGCGGTGGCAACGCCCATCCTTCGGTAAGGTCGTTTCACCCCGGTAATGCCGTGCTTGACCGTCCCGTTGGCCTTTATGGCGTTCAAAAGACACAGGCCGATATACTCGTCGCCGCGCACGGCCACAAAGTAGCCGTCAGGAAGTCGGTGCGAGGCGTTGATGCCCTTTTCGACGAAGGTCTCAAAATCGACCCGAGTATCGTCCCCGGAGCCAGGTTCATCGCGCGTCACCTCCCAATCGAGATCGTACAGTTTGCGATCCCGATCCGGATCGGCGGCCAACTCCGACAGGGTCCTGATCTGAATGCCCCTCTGCCTCAAACGGTCTTCAAGACCGGCCGTGGTCGGCCCGTCGAACTTTGCAACCTCAAGCACCGAGTCGCCTTCGCGACGGTATTCCTGGTAGCCGCGACTTTCCAGGAAACGGACCGCCACGGCGCGATCCGCCCGCGCATGAGCCCGAATCAGCCGCGGCTCGTGCGCGCGCAAAGCCTGCATGACCCGATTATAGAGGGCCGTGCCGATTCCGAGACTCTGGAATTCCTTCAGCACTCCACCTCCGATGTAGAACGTCTGCGAATGGAATTTCGCCGCGTACTGAGCGTAATACCCGAAGCCGACTAACCGGCCTTTGCAGTCGGCGACCCACCTTCGCCACCGGCAGCGCGGATCGCGGTTCTTGTCGAATTCAACCAGCTCATCGATCGTTTTCGGCAGGTCAGGGTAGACCTCGGTATCTACACGCACCACCCCGCGATAATCGTCCGAAGTGAAGTCCCGGATGCGCCAATCAGTGGTGGCCATACAGCCTCCGGTAGTCATCACGCAGCATGCCGTAAAGGACATCGTCGACGTATTCGCCCCGGACGTAGCGCTCACGGCGCATGACCCCTTCTTTGACAAAGCCCAGAGACTCCTGGAACTTCTGCGATCCGATGTTGCCGGCATGGGTATCCGACTTCAGCCGGTTATAGCCCAGATCTTCGAATACGTATGCCAGCAACAGACGGGCCGCCTCGGTTCCATAGCCCTTCCGCCAGTACTCTTTGCCGAGCCTGATACCCCAGTGGCACCGGCGGTGGTACTCCAACAAGTTGAACAGCTCTATGCTTCCAGCCTGCTCTCCGGTATCCTTGAGAATTATCGAGAAGAACAGGTTTGTTCCGGCGGCCAGTGTTTTCTCAAATTCCTCTCTGGCTTTCTCATGACTCTTGGGACGGAACGACCCGCCGTCCAGAAAGGACATCTCGGCATCGTTATCCCAGAAGAAGTTCTTGTCCAGGTCATCCATAGACAACGGCGTCAGGAACAGCCGTTTACCTTCGAGAAAACGGGGCCGGTCGAGATTGGATTTCTTGCTCATATCAGACCTTTCTTCCGTAATTCCCTGCGGATTCTGTGAAACTGTCGAAATCTCCGGTCGCGCGCTCGGTTTTCCTGTCGTTGTTGCCGGACGTTTTTTCGAACGGCCAGATTGTGATACTCCTTCTGAAGCCGGAGATAGCTGGCATAGCGTTCGTGCTCCAGTTCTCCCGTCGCCAGGGCCGCCCTCACCGCGCATCCCGGCTCGTTCTGATGTTGACAATCACCGAAGCGACACCGAGTGATGAGCTGCTCTATATCACTGAAGGTCTGGCTGAGACCGGACTCGGCCCCCCACAATTGAATCTGGCGCAGGCCGGGGGTGTCGATAACCAGCCCGCCCTGCGGCAGGAGGATTAACTCCCGCCGGGTGGTGGTATGCCGTCCCTGGCTGTCGTCAAGCCGCACTCCCCCGGTATCGAGGCGGTCTTCTCCGAGAAGCCGATTGATTATGGTCGACTTACCGACTCCGGAAGAGCCCAGGAAAGCAGCGGTCCTGCCCACCGTCAGATAATCCCGGAGAGCGTCCAGACCTGTCACCAGCTCGGCACTAATGGGATGCACCGGCACCCCCAGGGCTACGTCCGAAACTTCCTGCACCCGCGCCGCTACATCGTCGCAGACATCGGTCTTGTTAAGGATGATGACCGGCGAGGCGCCGCTGTCCCAGGTGACGGACAAAAATCGCTCGATCCGTCGGCGACTCAGGTCATGGTCCAGACCGCTGACCAGAAAAGCGGTGTCGATGTTCGCCGCCAACACCTGTTCTTCGGTCCGGCCTTCGCCATACTTGGGACCGCCCGCCAGAACCGCCTTGCGGGAAAAACTGCTCCGACGCGGCAAGACGGCGTGAATGACGGCGTTACCGTTGCCGGCGGGGGCTTCAATCAGGACCCAGTCACCCACCGCCGGGAAATCGGCTCGGGAGAGTGCCTCGTGTTGAAAGCGACCCGAAACCCTCGCGCTCTGTTCTCCGGATTCACCCAGTACCGTATACAAGTGCCGGTGCTCCCGAGCCACGCGGGCCGCTATCCAACCATCGTTGCCACGGGCCTTGAAATGCTGGTTAAAATGATCATTCCAGCCAAGAGAATGTAATTCCATCGTTATGATCCTCGATTCGAGCGGAATGTGCCGTCGGGCACCATTCCGACCGGTCGTCAGTTTTGGATGTTAGAAAGTGGTGTCGGGGGCACAGTTCACCCCGCGACCCTGTTTCTGAAAGAGACAGCGGTCTCTTACCGGAAGGCTGTTAGAATCTGATTGCGAGTATGTTTAACTCAGCAGGCTTCTCCCGGAAAGGACACACAGCCCCGATGTATGGCAACGACAGTCACAACTCCTCCTTTCCGGTGAATACACCCTGGAAAAAAGTCAACGGTTAATACTATTAACAACGGTCAATATAGCCCTTATCGTCATCCTGTCAAGATCCAATTAGGGCTTTTCAGACCAGCATTCTTACCACGCCCTTCTCGCCGACATCAACAGCCAGGCTAACAGGTAGACAGCACCGCCGAGCACCAGCGCCACCGTAAAGCCGTAGCTGAAAGCCACCATAACAACCAGGGTAGCTCCAAAGACCGACGCCGCTCCGTTGACTGCGAAGCCCCAGTCGATCAGTTCGCGCACGCGGAGGGTGGCCTTCGGAAACGGCATGCCCATGAAGAAACCGAGCGGAAAAATCAACCCGGCGGCCACCAGGACTCGCGGCCAGACGGCCAACCGGTCAAGCCCATTGGTAATCGAACCATAGACAGTAAGATCAAGAAGCAGGAATACGATGATGCCGACAAAGGCCACGCTATCACTGACCCTATCCGCAAAGCGACTCCCTATACCGGAGGCGATCAGCAGGGTCAGGAGCACAGTCGTGATACTGTAGACCGAGGCGCCAATGTAGAGTGCGTACTTCTGTATCAACACCACTTCAATCATCATAAAGGCCATACCGATAGCGAAGAAATAGAGCCACGGAACCGCCTTCAGATGCGGACCTCTCCTCAGGTACGGAAGCAGATTAAGCGGCAGTATCAGGACAACCACTACCAGAAGGATGATCACGATGATCATCTTCGACAGGGGGAATCCGGAGAAGTCGGCATAGCTGCTCAGGGTCTCGAGCTTGTCCCGGTCGAAGTTGCGCCACAGCCCGAGCTGTGCGATAAACGGCCGGTCGTCGGTGCACGGCGACAGGTCGATCTTGGCGCTATCGGCAACCGCCCGCCAGCCCTCGGTGATAATGCGGTTTATCAGATTGTCCGGCAGGGAGTCGGGCGCCGGATAGAGCAGGTGGATGGTTTCATACCGGTCCGCCGTCAGCGGTCCGTACGCATTGTTGATTATCTCTTCAGTCAGCGGCCGCCGGGACAGAAGCATCATCTTGCGCCGCATGCTCGGGAGATCGTAGATGGCGAGGTGGGTGGTCGGGTCCGGCACGCCCAGCTCTTCGAGCGCCTCCAGCACCTCGGTCACCAGCCGCGGCATGTACATCTGGTGCTCCATCGAGAGAAAGCCGCTGTCAGAAAGAGCCTCCCAGTAGTCACGGAACGCTTCTTTGGTGAAGAGATAGTTCTCGGCCAGCGCGAACGAACCCGACGCCAGCGCCGCCCAGGTGTTGGAACTGTAAGAGAAAATGATGTCAAACTTGTTCTCGTGGCGCTTGACAAACGTGCGGGCATCCTCCGATACGACCCTGACCCGGGGATTGTGGTAGATTCGACCCGAGTATTCGACACAGGTGATGATATCGCCGCTGGAGTCCCTAATCACCGGGGGCGGCGGTTCCGGTGATGCCGCCTCCTCCTCGACCTCAGCGGAGACCGAATCGGACTCAGCCGTTGTCTGGGTGGAATCGGAGGCGGCCTTATCAACGGCCGTTGACCCGGGGTCCGCGGTCGTTTCCTCGGCCGGCCGTTCCGGCTCCGGTTCGGGTTCGATATACCCCGCGGTATCACCATACAGCATCATATGGTTGAGGTGCGGGATGACCTCGACCGCCCAGATCTCCTCGGCACCGTAGTCGAGCGCCTGCATAACATCGCTCCCGCCGCCCGATCCGAGCGACAGGAACGAACATGAATCAAACAGGCCGATCAGGTAGCCGACCTGGATCGGCCAGGGGAAATCGGTCGTGTCAAGAGCGACGTAGTCACCGTCGAACGGCAGGACCGGACTATTGGACACGTTATCGACGTTCAGACCCCGGTAGTAACCGGAGAAATCATACATCTTCACTTTGGCCATGGCATCCCAATGCTTGTAGATAACCGGCGCCAACTCCTGGCGTTTGATCTCCAGCAGGATTTCAGCCCGAGGCGGTAGAAAGAACGTGGCTACCACAAACAGGGCCGGGATGACCTTCCAGCCCGCCCGACAGTTGAGGAGGGCTGCCAGCAGGATCGGCACACCGATGAGAAAGGTCGCGGAAGGAGTGCCGAACAGATTCATCATCAGGATCGCGATCAGGACACCCGCCCCGGCCCCCAGCAGATCGGCCATGTACAGTCTGGGCATATCCTTATGGTTGTGCCGGAAAAGATAGGCCAGGGCCACCCCGCCGAAGAAAAAGGTGGCACTGAGCAAAACGATAGTCAGGACGAATTTGCCCACCATGCTCCAGCTTGAAAAAAGAACGGAGAAATCAAGACCCAGCGCCGTAACCGCGGGCGGTCCGACCAGAGCCGCCAGACCGGCCAGGGTCAACATCGCCCCGAAACTCCCTTCGCCGTTCAGCCGGGGAAACAGCCGCAGGGCCAGCGCCCCAAGACCCAGCCCCATAACGGCCAGCGACAGCGTCAAAAAAGCAAAGGCGTAGAAATACTCTGCCGAGAAAATCCTTGTCCAGACCAGCTCCAGGCCGAGCAAAGTCACTGAGACGAGCGCGATCGTGATGAATCGCATCTGTTTCATGGAAATACCCTGATTTAGCCAAACCGCGTGTGGTCGCGAGCAAGGAACAATAGAATCAATACGAACTTCCCCACCGATTTGTTCGGTTTAAATCCAACGGATCGAGCCGGAATACAGGGCAAGGGCAAGGAGCACCGGCTACCACGGCCGTTTATCCCCGAGCGCCGATTGCCGATGTATTAATGTAGCGGCATTTGGACGGAAAACAGCACATGAACAGCCTCGAGCAAGTAAAGAACGCCATCATGGCCCAAATGAAGGAAGAACAGGCCGCTCAACCTCTCATGGACGTAGAGGCGGTCAAAACCGACCTGCTCGACTGGCTCGCGGAACTGAGACTCCCGTCCGGCTGCAAAGCGGTGTCCTGGGCGGAACTGATTCATGTCTTCCCCACCGGCCCGGAGGATGCCGAACAGACCTCCGGAGTCAGGGTTCGCCTGGCCCTTCGTCTCAACACGCGCGAAAACAAGTACCTCATCTCGGTCATGGAGTGTCTGGATCGGGACAGCCGGGGAGTCTACCTGATAAGCGTTCACGTCAACTGGAAGGTACCGGAACGGCAGGTCCAGAAGCTGATCGATGAAAACTACCGAGGGCACTTTGACGACGTCCTGCGGACCCGCCACACGCTCTGGGCTCAGACCTTTCGACCCCAGGAACTGGGCGAAGCCATGGGCAGCTGTGTCAAGGCGATCCTGTCAAACGAACTGGTGGCTGCGAAACCGCAGGAACCTGAGCTGGAGCCGCTCAAGCATCCGCAGGGCCTGCCTCCCCGGTTCCCCAAAGCGGAAGAATCCTGAGCCGGTTCCCTTCAGGCTTCTTCACTGCATTATGATAATATCGATTCTTCGGTTCTTGGCGCGACCGTCCGGCGTCTGGTTTGAAGCGACCGGGCGATCGGCGCCGTAACCCATCGATCGTATCTGATTCGCCGGTATCAGCAGGCTCTGCCTGAGATATTGCATCACGGCGAAGGCGCGTTTCTCCGAGAGCGTAACATTGGCGGCCGGCTCCCCGGAGGCGTCGGTGTGCCCCTCGACCACCAGTTGAGCATCGGGGAACATCCTGACAATCTCCATAACCTTGTCGAGCAGCGGCACGTGTTCGTCCTTGATATCGCTCTTGCCGACATCGAACGAAAGACCGCTCAACCTAAGGACGATGTCATTGGAGGCATTGAACAGTACCTCGCCTTCGGAAGGATTGAGCACGGTCTTGGCTTTCTTGAACTTCTCCTCCCGCTCCAGCCGGCCCGACAGCTCACCGGCGATCTCATCGTGCTGCACCGACAACTGCGACAGCTCGGCCTGATTGGCGGCCAGCCGGCCGGCCAGCGCTTCTTTCTCAGCCAGTACGTCGGCCAGACATCGGTCGAGTTCCTCGGCCAGGCGGACCGGATTGTCGCTTTCGGCCTCCACCGCCAGACGGGCCAGGGACGCTTTCATCTGCCGGGTGACATCCTCGGACAATGACCCCATCTGAGAAGCGACCTCTTTTTTCTCGGACTGCAGTCCCCTGATATAATTGATCAGCGTATCTGCTGCGGCCAGCGGCCCCTGATCGAAGGGCAGATGCTGCAGACCGATCGCTCGTCCAATCCGATTCATCTCGATCTCATAGACCAGCATCAGCTTCTCCCAGGCCTGGTCGTTTCGGTTCAACGAGCGCACGGACAACCCGATGTTCGAGGCATGTTTGGCCTCGTACTCGGCCCGGCGCGCTTCGGCCGTGGCGGCGTCGCGATTGTATCGGTCAACCGTGATGATCGAATCAGCTGTCCCGCGCGCGGTCCGCGCTTTGTCCAGAGTAGACAGCGCGAACTTCTGAGCGTCGTCGACCCCGGCCTTCTCGATCAGCCGGTCCGCCTGGCCCAGGATATCGGCACGGATGGCTTCGAGCTCGGCGGTGTCGAATAACGGACCGGCCTTATCCGCTTCCTTCAAACCGCCCTTGACATCGCCCGACTCGACTTTTTTAGTAGCCTTCATGAACTGAATTTCGGCGGTCTGGTAAAGCTCAGGAACCAGCACGACCGCCTGGACCGCTTTCGCCCGGTCGCGATACGGCAGGTATTGCTCCAGCGTGAGCTTGGCAACTTCGGTCGTTTTGATTGCACTCTCCGTGTACTCACGCGCCTGAGCGATGTACTCATCGATCGACTTTTGCTTCTTCTTGAGCCGAATCGACTGCTCGGCCTCTTCGAATTTCTTCTGAGCCTTCTCCCATACCTTGGGGGCGAAGACCGGTGACTCCAGGACTTTGGCCGAATCTCTTAGGGCCACCAACTCATCGAAGGAATTCAGGCTCTGCCCGGACACTCCTGCGGCCACCAGCAGGGTCGCCAGAAAGGCCACAACAGCATAGGATCTCCCTGTCATGATCGTCACCTCACTTTCGTCAGTCGTCCAACCACCGCCAGAATACCCGGCGGCCGACCACCCTGACAAGTTAAAACTCAGTGCAACAATGGGTTCTAAGATCACGCCGATATTGCGTTCGGCCAGGTTTTAGCTATATTAACCCTGATGTGAGGGGACATGCCCGAGCGGCCGTAACGATTACTCCCTGGCCGGCCGACAAACAGACTGAATGGGCAGTTTCACACCTGGTTGACCGAAATGAAACTCATACGCGAGAAATCGCCAGCAAAGTGCATTCTCGGCATTTTAGCACTATTGGCCCTGCTGCCGGGATCGGTTTTGGCACAGGGATCCATCTTCGGTCTGGTGCACAATGCCGATTTGTCAGTGCCGCCGGACGGCACGGTCGAGTTCATCGGTTTCCTGCGCAACACGGATAACGAAATCCGCATCCAGTCATGCATCGGCGCCGGATATGAGATCGGCTTCTGGTATGATGATTTTCAGAACTATGGGGATGAAGCCGTTGGCATTCAGTACCGGTACTATTTCTTCAACCGGATGAATAACCAGGCGGCCCTTCTTAGCGACAATATTCCGAATAACTCGTATGAGCGGCAAGATGTGACGCTGGCACCGACCGACTTTCCGGCGCCGGCCCAGGGTCTCGCCGGAATCAAACTGGGCGACGAGAGCGTCAGGCTGGATTGGATACCGGAAGACGGTGTCACCTGGCATGTTTACCGCCGGACCGGCTCCTCCGGTGGCTCGTTCCTCAGGGTGGACAATCCGAGCGGTAACCGTTCCGATCCCGGCCTTGACCAGCCGTTCTACGTTGACAACAACGTCGACTTCGGCGGCTGTTACAGCTACACCCTGGTAACGGAATCGACTTTTGGCGACTACTCCCCGGCCTCAGCCATCGTGGAAGTCAATCTGGCTTCCTGCTGCCAGGGGCAGGTGGGGGATGTCAACGGTCTTCACGGGGATGAGCCGACCATCGGCGACATCGCCCTGCTTATTGATTACCTGTTCATCAACTTCACGGAGCCGCCCTGTCTGGCGGAAGCCGATGTCAATCAGTCGGGCGGCTTGAATCCGGAACGGGCGAACATTTCCATTGTCGATATAGCCATACTGATCGACCATCTGTTTATAAACTTCGTTCCGCTGCCGCTCTGTACCGACGCCGGCTAATGACGGTTAGAAGAAGATTTCCCCCACCAGCGCTGAATAGACGAAGAACAGGGTCACTTGCCGGTCTCGACCCGAGCCGGTCAGCTCCGTCACACGCAGAAGTGCATGGGCGCCGCGGCCGCAACTGGTCAGCACCCAGTCGCCCAGCGATATCTCGACACGGTCGTCAGTCGCAGTGAATTTCAACTCGGCGAGGCGGGCCACGACTTCCTTATAGGTTCCGCCGTACGGCAGCACCAGAAACCGGGTATCATTGATGAAGTCGCTGAGGCGGCGCGGCGATACCAGGTAGTCGATGTCATCTTTGGTCCA
>SMTZ1_10006778_pt1 | contig 22502 bp, 18 predicted proteins | sample DeeMarSWOR136_30_FD_25667 | JGI IMG/M metagenome (IMG submission 25667) | reverse complement strand
GTGAAAGAAGCGCCGGTAACAGAGGAAGAGGTAAAAAACGTTACCAGAAAGATACTCATCGGTCCTGACGACGGCTCTCATAATATCATCATGAGGCTTTTTAAAGTGCTTCCCGGTGGCCACACTCCTCATCACAGTCACAGCCATGAGCATGTTGTCAAGGTTGAAAAAGGCAGAGGAGTGGTCGTCACCAAAACCGGGGAGGAAGTTGAAGTCTTCCAGGGACAGAGTCTTCTTGTTGAAGGGGATGAGAAACACCAGTTCAAGAATCCTTTTTCAGAGCCTTTTGAATTTTTGTGTATTATCTTGAACCCGGACAGATAGGATTGAGGCCAGATCGAAGATTTCGGAGATGAGAGCGAATATCAACAAAGCCATTGAGTACCTCCTGGCCAGAGGGAATCTGCCCATCCTGTATTGGTTAAAAAAAGACATTCTCGAAGTTCCGGTGGACAGGGAGCACAAAAACCTGCAGAAATTTGCTGCGCGCATCAGGATCCTTAAGTCCCAGAGGCCTAATGGCGGATGGTGCCAGAGGAAATATGAGGGCCATCCTCGCTGGGAAAAGACCTATTACATCGTGGAAACACTGAGAAATGTGCTGAAGCTCTATAACTACGGCTGTTCTCATGAGGATGAGGAGGTACGTCGAGCTATCAAATTCCTGTTCTCCACGCAGACCAGATCAGGTGACTTCCGTGGCGCTTATCTGAATGAATATGCTCCCACATATCATGCCTTGACTCTTGAGACCATGTGTCTTTATGGATTGGATAAGGATGATAGAATTCAGAAAGGCTTCCGCTGGATCATCAGAAATCGGCAGAATGATGGAGGATGGGTCATCCCTTACCGGACCATTGACCAGGAGGAACTCAAGCAGCGTTATAACTTTGAAGCCCAGTTGAAGCTCGAACCCATCAAGCCGGATAAATCCCGTCCTTTTTCCCATCTTGTGACTGGTATGATCCTTCGGGCCCTGGCGGCCTCTCCAACCTGGAGAAAAAGTAAAGAAGCCCAGAAAGCAGGGGAGCTTTTACTGAGTCGCTTTTTCAAAGAGGATAAATACGATGACAGATGGCTTCCCAGTTTCTGGGAAGAGATCACCTATCCATTCTGGGCGACGGATATTCTCAGCAGCCTGGATTCTCTTTCCAAGATAGGTTTTACAGTGGAGAATGAAAAGGTCCAGGAGGCCACCAACTGGCTGTTGTCCAGGCAAGCGAGGCAGGGGTATTGGGAAGCTGGAGATAAGAAATCTACCCTTGAGGACCATCTCTGGGTAACTTTTGCGGTTTTGAGAGTGTTAAAGAGGTTCAGGCTGTTTGAGCTTTGATCCTGATCTCACAGCCTCTCTATCAATGAATCTGTTCGATTATGCGTTCCTGTATATCATTCAGCACATTGAGAAGTCGGGCTCGAGTGAGAAGGAGAGCCTGGTTTAATTTTTGTTCTTCTCTGGGATTCTCATTTCTGAGAGTTATGTTGATAAAGGAACTGTTGCGGTCAAAACAATTCAGTATGTTCCGCGCCAGTTTTTCTGTTGCCTCTGAGTCGAACTCTTTTCGTGAGACTATTTTCTCCGCTTCTTCGAGAAAATGAAGAAAGACATTTGCCCATTCATTGTTGTCTCCGGCTCGTAAAAGCGCAACAAGTTCGTTCAGGACAAGAGCGAGTTCCTCGACCCGCCATTTTTCAATCTTCTGCATGATATTCACATGATGGCAAAAATATCGGAAAAAATCGAGAGATATTTTGAAATGAATACCTCAGAGATGTTATCATTTATTATTTATGGGAATGATGACATGAGATATTTTCTGAGTCTGGGAAGCAATCAAGGAGACAGAAAAAAAAATATAACTCAGGCTCTGTCTTTGCTGCAAGAAAAGGGTGTGGAGATCCGGAGAGTGTCATCGTTGTATGAGACAGAGCCTGTTGATGTTGTCTCGCAACCCTGGTTTTATAACCGCCTTGCGGAAGTTCAGGCCAGTGTGGAGCCAGGCTCGTTCTTGACTTTGATAAAGAGCATCGAGCAGAAGATGGGCAGAGATGCTCGTGTGAGAAAGCAACCTCGGATCATTGATATCGATATAATCATGGCCGAGGATGAGGTAATCCGTGCTGAGGATCTGGAGATTCCCCATCCGAGAATGCAAAAGAGAAATTTTGTCCTTGTTCCCTTTGTTGAGATATCTCCTGACACGGTTCACCCTGTGCTCAAAAGGCACATAAGAGAGTTGCTGGAAGGATCCAAAGATCTATCAGCGGTTCACAAAATTGACGAAAAAGGAGGTAATTGAGGTTGGGTATTGGACATGAACACAAAATAGTCGGTCAGCAGCTAAAGTCTATCTTCAAAATTTTATTATCCCTTAAAAAAATCAATCTGCTATTATTATTATTTCTTATCGGCTTGAATCCGGGCTTAGCTGCTGAGGTCAAGGGAAGGGTTCTGAACCTTCTGGGAAATCCTGTTTCTCAAGCTGTTGTCCTTCACCGTTCGAGCGGAATCAAGGCTGTGACCGATGCGGCAGGGCAGTTCAGCTTATCCCTGCCGGATGAGGATAAAGTCCGCCTGGAGATCACCCATAGCGATTATATTGAACAGGAGGTTGTTGTCACTTCCAGGGAAATGGGAAAAAGGATCATCGTGACGCTTATCCCATATATCGTTCAAAGAGAGGAAGTCGTGGTTACGGCTATGAGGCATCCTGAATCCTCAGTGAGCGTACCTGCTGCTGAGACCGTGGTTTCCACCGAGATCCTTCAAGAAGAAATGCCGTCAAACATCACAGAGGGGCTGGCCAACATGCCGGGCGTATCCCGAATGGGAGCCGGAGGTTTTTCTCTGGTGCCCAATATTCGCGGTTTAGCCAGAAGAAGGATCTTGATCATGATCGATAACGCCCGGGTGACAAGCGACAGACGAACAGGGCCGAATGCCTCTTTTGTCGATCCCGATGATATCGAGAGAATCGAGGTGCTGCGGAGTCCGTCCTCCGTCCTTTACGGATCTGACGCCATCGGCGGAGTCATCCACATCCTGACCAAGAAGCCCAGAATGGAAGATGGTCTGGGAGGCTCGGTCAGTGCCAGATATGGGACCATAAACAGTGAAAAAGGAATGGGTTTGACCTTGGAAGGAACGAAAGGGAACAATGGCTTTTACCTTTCTTTTCAGGCGGTTGATACCGAGAATTATTCCTCTCCCTCTGGAGAGGTGCTTCAGTCCTATTTCACCCAGGGAAGTCTTTTCGGCAAAATCTCCCATGTGTCAGAGAAAAGAGAAATCCATCTCAGTTTTCTTGGTGCAAGAGGATATGATATCGGAAAGGCCAACCGGACGAGTACCCTCGAGCCAACCTGGTATCCTGAGGAAAACCAGAATTATATCCAGGTTCATTGGCTGGAAAAGGGACTGGGCAAAGGGGGCAACCTGGCCTTCCAGGCTTTTCTCAATCCCAACTTTTACGACACGATCAAGGAAACCTTAGATGAAGCCACGGGAGATGAGACAGCTGAGTCATACAGCAAGAGTCAAAGCCTGGATTACGGAGCCCAGCTCTCTTACAGGAAAGAAATGGGAAAGCATTTTCGCTTATCAGGCGGTCTGGACCTTTATGGACGGGCTTCCGTCAAATCCTACACTCTGGACACTGAATTTGACCCGGCAGGGGACATAACGAGCGAACTGGAGCAATGGCCGTTCACTCATGGAGACAGGAAGGATCTCGGACTCTTTCTTTCTGTAGATTATTCCGGAATAAAGAATCTTGACCTTGTGGGCGGCATCCGCTGGGATTATATCCGGATGAAGGCTTTGCCCGGAGATACTGCCCCTTATGCGACAAGCGAGAACAGCGCCTGGACAGGTTTTCTGGGAGGATCGCTCAAGCTCACAGAAGAGATCGTGGCCTTTGCCAACATCGCCAGGGCTTACCGGGTTCCGAGTTTGAATGAGCTGTTTTATTCAGGGATCACAGGAAGGGGATCGATAGTCGCTAATCCCGGCCTGGTGCCGGAATCTAGCTTTAACCTGGATGGAGGAGTGAAGCTCATCTTCAAGCGTCTTTTCACCGGATTCTATGTTTTCTTCTACGAGATAGATGATTTAATCGAACGCTACATGCTTGACCCAGTGGAAAGAGTCCGCACTTACGGAAACATCGAGCAAGGACGGATCAGCGGCTACGAGCTGGAGGTGGAATACTATCCTATCCCGAAATGGAAGCTGTTCGGAAACTTCTATTCTTTTAAGGGCAAAAGCACGCTGACAGGCGAACCTTTGAATGATATTCCAGCCTCCCGGCTGTTTATGGGGACCCGTGTCTGGTTTGGCCGTTTCACCACTGAAATGAACGCGACTTTCCAGTTGAAAAAGGATGACACCGGTCCGGATGAGATACCATTGGGTCTCCCTGCCTATGAAATCGTCAACTTAAAAGCCAGTTATTATTTCAACACTTCTTTCCGTCTGTATCTTGTTCTCTCCAATCTTCTGGACAAAGCTTACCTGGCCAGACCTGATACCGATGGAGTCGAGGAGCCAGGGAGGAATTTCGTCCTAGGCTTGAGCTATTCCTTCTGAGACGATAAAAGAGTCTTGCCAATAAAAGCAAAAGAGGCTATAAAATAACAAGCTCATCTTCCATTCAGTTTGGATTGAGCAAGTGAAAAACACGGAAATGGCATCGCTCCCTTCGGATTTTTCACGCCATTACTTCATCGTCCTTCTCAGCGGCTGCGTAACTCGCGCGGTTGCTCCTCTTCATCTCCAGAGTTCAGTGTTTTATCCTCGCTATACTCTCTATCTTGACCGAGCTCAATACATACTCGCCGTCCGATTTCATCGGATTCCCTCGAAGAACGATTCAATAAGGCTAAATCCTCAAGGTCGCTTCTTCCATTCCCGTGTATTTCACTGATGTAATTTGGAAGAGTGCTAATAACACTTGCTAATAAGGAGGGTCGGATGAAATCCACAGCTTTTGAGAAAAATTTCGTGTTTATCTGGCTTTTCGTTCTGCTGTTTGCTTGCCTGGCCATTCAGCCGGTTCAATCTTACACCCTTGAAGACATCATGAGCTATGCCTTCCCATCAAGCCTTGTCGCGTCTCCCAAAGGAGCAACGGCAGCCTGGGTGTTCAACTGGGAAGGGAAGAGGAACATCTGGATTGCCCAGGGGCCGGAGTTCAAGGCTCGCCAGCTCACCCAGTATTCAGAGGATGACGGCCAGGAATTGGGCGAGCTCGCCTTCAATTTTGAGGGCACGGTCATCATCTATGTTAGAGGCGGTTCTGCGAACCGGGCTGGAGAAATTCCCAACCCCACTTCCAATCCCGAGGGAGCAGAGCAGGCACTGTGGGCTGTAAGGCTGGAAGGCGGAGAGCCCTGGGAACTGGCTAAAGGAAACAGTCCTGTTCCCTCGCCAACAGAGGACAAACTCGTCTACAGCGCCAGGGGTCAGATTTATCTTTTAAGCCTGGATGAATCTTCCCGGCCAGAGCTTCTCTTCAAGGCCCGCGGGAGGAATGGTTCTCCCTGCTGGTCTCCTGACGGGAAAAAGATCACTTTTATCAGTTCGAGAGAAGACCATAGTTTCATCGGTGTTTATGACCTTGAGAATAAGACCATCGACTGGATCGCACCCTCTGTCGACAGAGACGGCTATCCGGTCTGGTCGCCCTGCGGAAAGCACATCGCCTTTATCCGTTTCCCCGGTTCCATGGCAACCCCAGCCTACAGGGATGGCCAGAGATTTGCTTTGATGGTTGCGGACGTCGAGTCCGGCAAGACAAAAGAGATCTGGCGCTGTCCCAATGAGACGGGAGGATTTTCCCAGTATTATCCTGACCAGACTCTCCGCTGGGCTGCTGACGGCTATCTGGTCTTTTACTCGGAACATGAGAAGTGGATGCATCTTTACTCCGTTTCGGTCAAAGACAGTAAAGTGGTTTGCCTCACTCCCGGGGAATATGAGGTGGAGAACAGCTTTCTCGCTTTTGACGGTAAAATCCTTATCTATAATTCCAATTCCGGGGATATCGACCGCCGGCATCTCTGGTCGGTTCCGGTCCCTGGGGGAAAGTCGAAACTTATCACTCCCGGAGATGGAATAGAGTGGTCGCCGGTTCTGCTCCCCAACGGCGATGACCTGGTCTTCCTCTGCTCCACCGCATCACAGCCTGCTGCGCCAGCTGTGATGGACATCAAGAAGAAGAAGTGGCGTTTGATCGCACCAGATGCCATTCCTCAAGCATTCCCGATGAAAGACCTGGTCATACCCCAGCAGGTGGTGTTTAAGGCACCCGACGGCCTTACGATTCACAACCAGCTTTTTCTTCCCAAAGGGGCAAAGCTTGGCGACAAGCGGCCGGCTGTGATTTTCATGCACGGCGGTCCGATCCGCCAGATGCTTCTTGGCTGGCATATGCGGGGGTACTACCACAACGCCTATGCCTTGAACCAGTACCTGGCCCAAAAAGGATATGTGGTTCTTGCGGTCAATTATCGCTCAGGAATAGGCTACGGGTTTGATTTCCGCAGGGCTCCCGATCAGGGACCTCGAGGGGCTTCTGAATACCAGGATATCGTGGCTGCTGGAAGGTATCTGCAGAACCGGCCTGAAGTCGATCCCAATAAGATCGGACTCTGGGGAGGATCTTACGGAGGCTACCTCACAGCCCTTGGCCTGGCCAGAGATTCCGAACTCTTTGCTGCAGGGGTCGACCTCCACGGTGTCCATGACTGGTCGCTGAGGGGGAGGCGCCGCGAAGGAGGAGGATGGGGGATTCAAGGAGAGGATTTAATGAGCTCTGCTTATCAGTCGTCTCCTGTCGCAGACGTCTATTTCTGGACATCGCCGGTTCTCTTTATCCACGGGGACGATGACCGGAATGTTGATTTTATCCAGACCACGGACCTGGTCCAGCGTTTGAGAGAGCTGGGTAAAGCTCCTATCGAGATTCTCGTTTTTCCCGATGAAGTCCACGGCTTTTTGCTCCATCGGGTGTGGCTCAAGGTCTACAATGCCGCAGCGAATTTCTTCGACCGGTATCTCATGAAGTAAACCTTAAGGGAGAACTAAATTCTCCCCTCAAAAAGAGGGGTCAGGGCTCGACATTAGACATCTATCATCAGAACAATGGCGAATGCGATAGAGGAAGGCATTCATATAGGGCCCTTATTCATTAGCAAATAGAAATGAAGCTTTATCCTAATGCCTTGCTTATAACAGTATTGTCGATTGACTAAAATCAATCCTGATTAGATCTGACTCAGAGCAACAGTGTCTCATGTCGAGCCCTGACCCCATAAATGTACCTGTCACTTTTCCTTGATGCCCGCATAGAAAATGGAGTTGAAAAGTATCTTAAACGTGCCGTAGGACTGAGATCGATACTGGACAGGGAAACCCAAGAGGATTATCTTGCCTTGCCCGTAAGGGATATCCATTAGAGTTGCTTTCTGACGGATGGCTTTATCACCGTAGATCCAGCCGCTCATCAGCGGGTTTTCCTCAGGGTATTGAGCAACACTTTGAGGCTGCTCTTTCGAATCAAAAGAGGGAATGATGTTGAACGCGCAGCTGCTCTCGAACACAGTCGCTGCCTCTTTGGGCATTCCGTAAGCCAGAGGATGGCTGGTATCGAATTCCATGCGGAGGATGGAGCCGTTACAGACGAACTCTTCCCTTTTGATGCCCTTCAGGACATTCCTGACCGGGAGACTGAAATGCTCGATGGCCAAGTTACAGGAATTGTTGATAAATATTAAGATCCCGCCGCCCTCGACAAATAATTTCAGGTTGCGAACACCGTTGGGAGTGATCCCGCCCACATACTTGGGCGGCATGGTTCCTTTGGCGTATCCATTGATCACTGCCTCAGGCCTGTAGGTGTCGGGCATGATGATCACATCGTAGCTGGCCCCAAGATTACCCGCGCGGATATCCGCATCATGGATGCTGGAGTAGGGGAATCCGTGGTTCTCCAGGATCAGCCTGGTCCATCCTTCATCTGCGTTGGGCATCCATGATTTGTACATCCCCAGCCGTACAGGCGTTATGCTCAGAGTGCTGACTTTGGGAATCTGGGAAACAGAAGTGATTTCAAGGTTGAGGTCCGCGGCCAGTTTATCCATGGCGGTCTTCTTGACGCTGGAGGAGAGAACGATGACAGTCCCTGCGGCGAAGGAATTACCCTGGGCTGAAAAAGGCTCTTTTGACCAGAGGACCTTCCCTCCCTCTTTGAGGATCCTGTTCATAGCGGTGAAGCTGGCATTCTCCTCATGTCGCAGGATATACGCTTGGCCTGGCTTGCCAGCAATTCCACCGGATTGAAGCTTGACCTCTTTCAGGCGAGTCATCCTGGTTTCTACCTTGGAATTGGCGGCATAGACTTTCATCCCAAACTGGTGGGGAAGTGTCCAGCCCATCATGTCGTAAGCCTCAAACGGAGCGCCCTCAAACTTGACCGGATCGACAAGACCCTGCCATAAGTCAGGATATTTCCTGAGGTCGGGATAGGTCTGCTCCTCGAAGATGTTCTTAATGAACAGCGCGAAAGGCTGAGTCATCGGAATAATATGGGTCCCAACAGGATATTTGATCCCGTCACAGGTGAAGGATTCCTCGCTTTTATAAACATCGATCCCTAGGAGTATCATGCGGTTGAGGAGAAGAGATGAGGTTCCGGGATCGTGCTGTTTTTCAGGAATGATCCAGGCAAAAGGTGGCTCTTTGCTGAATCTCTGGATGACGTCTTTTCCCATTCTGTATTTATTGAAAAGGAGTTCTTCCCTGTATTTGGAAGCGACATCGAGCACGGCTTGGGACGCTGTCAAACAGTATTCCACTGCATCCCTGAGCCGCCACCAGCCTCCTTTCCAGGGATTCGGATAAAAGGCAGACATGGTCAGATCCCTGTATTGATCGGGGAAATCCCGGATCGTGTAAAAATATGGTGTGGCATAGCGGTAGAGAGCGGTCTCGGTGAGGATGGATATAATGTTGTGGGAGTCCACGACCTGGGTCACATAGCCTGGATACCAGGTATCGAAGATATTCCGGGATATAGCGCCTTCTTTTCCCTCCTCGTCAAAGGCAGCTCCCATGGCTGATCCAACAAGGTTCTGCCAGCGAACAATAAGAGGATGGATGTTGGGATTCGTGGGTTCAGAATTAGGTGGGATCCAGATTCGGGCAGGGAATGGAGCAGTCTGATGATGGTTGTAGAGGATGAGAGGAAACCATTCTTTGTTGACCAGCCGGGTCATGTTTTGTGTCTCCACGAGGTTGGCGATATACGAGTCGCGGTTATTATCGTGTCCGGCATAGACATGGTACAGCCAGGGCATCGAAGAGACCTCGAACGGCGATCCCAGGTTGGGATGATACCATTCGGCCAGGAGGTTCATGCCGTCCGGATTGGCAAAGACAAGGACGAGGATGACGTCTTTGAGGATGCGGAGTGTTTTCACATCCTGGGCGGCGACAAGGTCGTAGGCGAGTTGAATGTTGTGCTGGGCAGGCGCGCATTCCGAGGCGTGAAGTCCTCCGTCGATGTAGACAATGGCTTTTCCTTCCTGGGCGAGCTTTCTGGCCTCAGCATCTGAAAGTCCCTGGACCAGCGACAGTCTCCGTATGATCTGTTTGTACTTCTCCAGGTCAGCCATGTTCTCTTCTGAGGAGATGACAGCAAAAGTCATGGTCTGGCCCATGGATGTCTTCCCCATATCAAAAAGCTTCAGGCGCGAAGAGCTCTGTTCGAGCTGTTTGAGATAGGCTATGGCTTGGGTATAGGTGGCCAGATGATAGTCAGCGCCGACTTTGAATCCAAGAATTTCTTCGGGCTTGGGAATGCTCTGGCTGAAAACATTCAAAGTTAAACCAAGAGCGATGCCTATTATCGAGATGACGATTGCAGGAATGGATTTGAAATTCTGATGGTTCATGTAGACCTCCTGTTAAAATGCGTTTTGGATATGTCGAATCCTGTAGTCCTGGCCCTGGTCGAGGTGGATAGAGATGACATCGAACCGACATTCAGCATCTTGAAGGTTATTTCTCATCAGGAATCCCTGGGCGATTTTTTTGATCTGTTTCTGCTTGGAAAGAGTGACCGATTCTTCAGGAAGACCGAAATCTGTGCTCTTTCTGGTTTTGACCTCAACAAAGACCAGTGTATTTAGGCTCAAGGCGATGATGTCTATCTCTCCCCGGAACAGGCGAAAGTTTTGAGCGAGAATTTTGTATTTTTTATTTTTTAAGTAGTTGAGTGCGATTCTTTCCCCTGATTTTCCAAGCGCGTGGGTTGACTGTTTGATCCTTTCCAAAGCGTTTTCTTTGTATAAAAAACCAGGGCGTCTGGCTATTTCTATCTCCCCATTGTCGAAGGACTCATGTCTTCATCTGGCCTATTATGATACCTTTGGCTCATCTCCGCTCATGGCCGGACTTTTTTCCAGCGGACTCCGTCCTTGGTGTCCTCCAACACTATGCCCTCTTCGGCAAGCTGATCGCGAATTCTGTCAGCAAGCTCAAAATTCCTATCCCTGCGCGCCTTCTCCCTTTCCTTGATTTTCATCATAATCTCTTCAGGAAGCATCTCTTCTTTTTCTTCCGGGAGGACAGCCAGGACCGTGTCGAGGGAGCGGATGAGAGCGATCAGGTTCTCGGCATCTTTTTTGAATATTTTCCTTTTACCAATAAACGAATTGACCTTGCGGATCATCTCAAAAAGGGCTCTCAATGCCGCGGAGATATTCAAATCATCACCGAGGCCCGCTGCGAAATCTTTGCGAGTTTTTTCGATGAGCTGCGTCACATTCTTGTTTTCGCCGTCCTTGAACGGATGGTTCTGGAGTTCGTACAGAAAATCCTTCACCCGGCCCAGAGAAGCGCTGGCCTGCTCAAGGGCTTTGAAGGTGAAGTTGAGCATCTTGCGGTAGTGAGTGGAAATGAGGAGAAAGCGAAGCACGAGCGGGTCGATGTTTTTTTCGAGAAGGTCTCTCAGGGTATACTGGTTTCCCAGCGACTTGGACATTTTTTCTCCGTCGACGATGAGGTGCCGGCAGTGGAGCCAGTAGTTCACGAATTTTTTGCCGAAATAAGCCTCTGATTGGGCAATTTCATTCTCATGATGGGGAAAGATGTTGTCGGTCCCTCCGCAGTGAATATCAAAGGTTTCACCCAAATATTTGGAACTCATCACCGAACATTCAATGTGCCAGCCGGGTCTTCCCGGCCCCACCTCGGTTTCCCAGAATGGCTCACCCTCTTTTTTGTGTTTCCAGAGCGCAAAATCGATGATGTTGTCCTTCTCGTATTCGTCCGATTCGTTTTGCATAGGCGTATCCTTTTTCCATCAATCCTTTGATCATCCGGGCCATTTCCGGGATGTGCTCGGTTGCCCGGGGGTAATGGTCGGCTCTGTCCATCCGGAGAGTGTCGATATCTTTGAAAAAGGAATCGATATACTTTTTCGTGTGCTCCTGAAGAGAAACTCCTTCTGCGCGAGCGCCTTTTATCGTCTTATCATCCACATCTGTGATATTCATCACGTGTGTGACTTTGTAGCCCATAAAAACCAGGAATCTTTTGAGCAGGTCTTCAAAAGCATAGGCTCTGAAATTGCCGATATGGGCATGATCATAGACAGTCGGCCCGCAGGTGTAGAGTTTGACTTCCCCTTTTTTCAGGGGTTGAAAGGGCTCTAGTTTTCCACTCAGGGTGTTGAAGAATCGAATCATGATTACATATTATTAAAGATTATAATCGCAAGAGTCAACCTGGAGAGGGAGAGGCCGGGCTGTTTAGAGCTTTAGTCTGATCCCTACTTTGATAGAGAATCCTGAGAGATCGACTGAGAAAGCTCTGGCATTCCTGACATCTGAGCCTGTCGGCGCTTCTTCGGAAACTTGAATCTGAGAATACCAGTTGTCTAGGGTGGGATTATATCTTTCGAAATACCATAGATTACCTGAAGTTGTTCTGGCCACAACCGCACCTGCAGTGCTCAAAAATGTATATTTCAACCTTCCTTTGTAACTTTTGAGTTTGCTGTATCTCCCCGAAGCTTCGATGAAGACGCCCATGTAGCCGCCTACAGTCATCTCCAGACCGATTCCTCCCTGGAATCCAAAAGCAAGGTCATTTGTTGACAATTCCACTGTTTCCGAGTAGGAAAGAACACCTGTTTCGTCATACTCTGAGCTGGTATTCAAGGCCATTTTGCTTAAATACAAACCTGCGCCGGAATTAACGTAACCTCTGAGATTGGAAGTGAAAGGATAGAAATAATATAGGCTTAAAGTGAGTGAAGAGCTGGAGATCCTTGGGTCGAATATAGATGTGAAGGAGATAACGCCCTCTTCCAGGAGACTAAAGTCGCTCTGCGGTTTCCGCGGAAAATTTCCAAACCCGAATCCCAGCGCGAAATTTTCAGTCAAATTGAATAGCACCTCAACTCCTATTTCACCGCCCAAGGTATTCAGGTCGTTGAACCCTCCCTGTATGGAGCTGAGCCAGCTGGTAGCTATATCATCAAAATGATTCTCGTAACCTTCACCATAAGCATTGAGGTCTCCGGACCTGACCTGACCGATTCCTCCACCGACTTTAAAGCTGAAGCCTCGTCCAAGATCATCGGCATGAGCAGATGCGGCCAGTAAGATTAAAGCGATCAAAATAAAAGGGGAGAAACATCTCTTTTTCTTCATGTTATTCACCTTCCGGTTGCAGAAGCAGGTCAAACATTTGAACTGGCTTCCCGTGATTCACGTTCGAATCCTTTTGAGCAGATGGGGAATATTTTATAATCCCGAGATTAAAGGATAGAGTAATCCGGATGAGAATTCAACCCCCTGATGACAATTCAGTCCTATCTGGATCGTATCTTCACAGAGACTCAAATCTTGGGTAAACCGGAGGAATCCGGGTTTCGCTGAGATTGACCGCTGGGGGGATTTGTGCCATAATTTTGAACCCCTGCAGGTGATTTTTCATATGAAAACATTTATCGGAATTCGAAAAGAAGATAAAAATCAGTGGGAAAGAAGAGTCCCCCTGATTCCATCTCATGTGAAAGAACTGATTCAGGACAATCCCGTAGAAGTGTGGCTGCAGCCGTCTTCCATCCGGGTCTTTTCTGACCAGGATTATCTCCGCGAGGGCGCCAGGATCGAAGAAGACCTGTCTCCATGTTCGATCGTTTTTGCCATCAAGGAAATTCCCCTTGATTTTTTCAAGAAAGAAAAGGTTTACATCTTTTTCTCTCATACCATTAAAGGCCAGCCTCATAATATGCCCATGCTCAAAAAGATGATGGACCATGGCTGCACCTTGATTGACTACGAGAAAATCGCGGATGAGAAAGGACAACGGTTGCTTTTTTTCGGCAAGCAGGCCGGCCAAGCCGGGATGATCGACACCCTCTGGGCCCTGGGACAGCGGCTGGATCACGAGGCCAGGGAGAATGCTTTCTCGGCGATTAATCAAGCCTTTCAGTATGCAAGCCTGGTCGAGGCGAAAGAAGAGATAGAAAAGGTCGGGTGGGAAATACATGAACACGGCCTTGAGCCTTCCCTTGTACCGCTGGTCTTCGGTTTTGCGGGATACGGTCATGTCTCCTTGGGAGCGCAAGAGATTTTTGACCTGTTGCCTTTTGAAGAAATAGCGCCCGGAGATATCCCTTCTTTTTTTGAACGGAAAAATCATGCCTCGAACACGCTCTATAAGACTGTCTTCAGGGAAGAAGACATGGTTGAGCCGATCGACCCAAACGCAAAATTCGAGCTCCAGGATTACTATGACCATCCTCGAAAATACAGGTCGACCTTTGATTCCCATCTCCCTTTCCTGACTGTCCTGGTCAACTGCATCTTCTGGACACCTGTCTATCCGAGATTCGTGACCAAAGAGAGCCTGAAGCAGCTTTTCCTGGGGAATACGGAACCGCGTTTGCGGGTCATCGGGGATATCTCCTGCGATATCGAGGGCTCTGTGGAGGTGACCGTCCGGGCCACCATGCCCGACAATCCCGTGTTTGTCTATGACCTGGCTAAAGACGAGGCCAGAGACGGTGTCGAGGGGAAAGGCCCTGTTATCATGGCCATCGACAACCTTCCGGCTGAGATCGCGCTTGAATCGTCGGTATTTTTCAGTGCCGCCTTGAAATCTGTCGTTCCTTCCATCATCAGGGCGGACTTTTCCGGAGACTTTGAAAACTGCCAGCTTCCAGAGGCTGTGAAGAAAGCAGTCATTCTTTATCGGGGTAGGCTTACCCCAGACTTTGAATACATGAAGAAATTTATATAATCACCACAAAGGAGTAATACCATGAAAAAAGTATTGATTCTCGGAGCCGGGCTGGTTGCCAGGCCTCTGGTCAGGTATCTTCTCGACCAGCCTGATTTTAAAGTGGAGGTGGCCAGTCGAACCGTGAGTAAAGCGGTTAAGCTCATCGACAACCACCCCGACGGCGAAGCCAGGGAACTTAACCTGAAGGATGAGGAAGGCCTGAAAAAAGAAATTGCGGACGCTGACATCATTATCAGCATGGTTCCCTATTCCTTTCATCCCAAGGTTGCTCAATACTGCATCGATTATAACAAGCATATGGTCACCACTTCGTATGTCAGCGAAGTCATGCAGAATCTGGGTGATGAAGCTAAAAAAGCAGGGATATTGATCCTGAACGAGGTGGGACTGGACCCCGGAATTGACCACATGGAAGCCATGAGGATAATCCATGATGTAGAAGAGAAGGGGGGAGAGATCCTGAGTTTTACCTCTTACTGTGGAGGATTGCCTGCGCCCGAAGCCAACACCAATCCCTTCGGTTACAAGTTCTCCTGGAGTCCCGTCGGAGTCCTCCTTGCGGGGAAAAACTCTGCCCAGTACCTGAAAGACGGTCAGCAGGTCTTCATTCCCTCAGAGGATCTTTTTAAGAATTTTACTCAGATCGACATAGAGGGGCTCGGAGAATTTGAAGGTTATCCTAACCGGAACTCCCTCCCTTACATCGAACTCTATGGGATTCAATCCACCGAGACCATGTTGCGGGGGACTCTCAGGAATAGAGGCTGGTGTCCGACCATGAAAAGCATGGTCGATCTGGGGCTGCTCGATGAAGAGGAAAAGGAATGGGAAGATTTCACTTTTAAGAGCTTTATCCGGCATCTGATACACAATCCAGCCGAGGAGGATATCAGGAAAGCCATAAGTGCCCGACTCAACATCGAGGAGGATTCAGAGGTTATAAAGAGACTCGAGTGGCTTGGGCTTTTGAGCGACGAGCCTCTGCCCGTCGACAAGGGTTCAGCTATGGATGTCCTGGGCTCCAGAATGCTGGAAAAACTCCAGTACGAGGAAGGGGAGAGAGACATGATCATCCTCCAGCATGAGTTCATCGCTGCTTATCCAGAGGGAAAAAAAGAAAGGATCACCTCGACCTTGATCGATTTTGGCATTCCCAACGGAGATTCCTCCATGGCCAGGACAGTGGGCCTGCCTGCGGCTATCGGGACCAGGCTCATTCTGGAAGGAAAGATTAACCTGGTCGGCGTTCATATCCCGATTATTTCTGAGATATACGTCCCCATCCTTCAAGAACTCAAGGAGATGGGTATCGCCTTTAAGGAAAAGAGGGAAGAGATTTAAGACTGCATCTCTTTTCGGGAGGCCTGTCTTTATAAAGGGAGGATAAATTGAGACGAAAGCCAGCTGTCGGAGGTTATTTCTATCCTGGCAAAGAAGATGCTTTGCGTAAGATGATCCAGGGCATGGTCGATCCCAAATGCAAAAAAGAGAAGGCCATCGGCGTGATCTCTCCCCATGCCGGGTTTGAATACTCCGGACCTGTTGCCGGAGCGGTTTTCTCTTCGGTCGAGCTCCCGGACATATTCCTTATCCTGGGGCCCAGTCACAGACCTATCCGATCCGAGATCGCTATCATGAAGCAGGGAGTGTGGGAAACTCCTCTGGGAGATGCTCGGGTGGATTCTTCGCTGGCCGAGCTCATCATGAGCCATTGTTCTTTGATCACCGAAGACGATAGTGCCCATTTGAACGAGCACTCTCTCGAGGTTCAGCTTCCATTTATTCAGTACTTTAAAAAAGATGCGGCAGTTGTTCCCCTCTGCATCTCTTACCATATTGGGTTCGAAGAGTTGGAGGAACTGGGGAAGTCCCTTGCCAAGGGAATCAAGGATTTTGGCAAGGATGTGTTGATTGTCGCCAGTACGGACATGAGCCACTACGTGGAGCAGAACGTGGCTAAGGAGAAGGATTTTTTGGCCATTGATAAAATACTCGAGCTGGACGCAAAGGGGCTTCATGATACCGTGGAGCGGAAGAACATCAGCATGTGCGGTTATCAGCCCACCACTTCAGCCATAGTCGCTGCCAAGGAACTGGGAGCCAGGGAAGCCAGCCTTATAAAATACCAGACATCAGGGGATAGAACAGGAAATTACTTCGAGGTTGTCGGCTATGCTGGGATAAGGATAACCTGAGCTCATTCGCCAGCGTATCATTTGGTTTCAGATAGTGGTCAGATTCCAATATGCGGGATTACTCCGGATTACGAAAGTTCAAGATTTTGAGGATTGAAAGCATCATTGCCCTTCGACTGACACCGTTGAAAGAATTATGTAAACATCAAATATTAAACAAATTAAAAGAATAGGGCGCCTCTTTCCTCAGCCGGGAATCAACGGCCGCTCATTTGACAATATTTAAGGTTTAATGCTATAAATTTTCTGGAGTCGAGGAATGCAAGTTTCCAGTTTGAGAGAGAAAGACAAGCAGGTTCTTAACCTGATTATCGAGTCCTATCTTAAGATCGGAAAGCCCATCAGCTCAGGTTTGATTACCCAGAAAATTCCTTTTCCCGTATCCCCGGCCACGGTCAGGAACATCATGAATAAGCTGGAACAACATGGGTATCTCTTTCAACCTCATACATCGGCAGGCCGCATCCCGACGGATAAAGGCCTGAGGTTGTACGTCAACAGTCTGTTCGAGGAAGCCGTTGTTCCCGGAAGGAAAGTCGAGCTTCCGGAGAACTTTTCCCTTGATCGAAGTGATTTCAATGTCCTTTTGAACCAGGTTTCCGGGATTCTGGCCGAGCATTCGGACAATCTTGGGTTTGTCCTTTCTCCACGGATCTCAAGGATAGACTTCCGTCATATCCGGTTTATCAAGGTCTCCGAATTCAAGGTCATGATTATCTTGATCACGACTTCAAACTTCGTCTTAAACGAGTTCTTTCAGACGAACATCTATTTCACTCAACTTGAACTGGAAAAAGCATCGCAGTACATCAACCAGAATTTCAGAGGAAAGAATCTGTCCTTTGTCCGTAATTATCTCTTCCAGGAACTGCCCAAATTCAAGGTTCGGTATGAGTCTCTGATCGACAGGCTGATCGATTTCCTGAAATCCTATATCACCCAGGAGGAAAACGAGAGTCAGATCTTCCTGCAGGGAACTCCCAAGCTCCTCGAAAAACATGACCTTTTCGATATGAAGAAATTAAAAGCCCTTTTCCAGAACTTTGAAGAAAAGGCCAAGCTGGCTAAGCTTCTCTCTGACTTCATCAGCCTGGAAAGAGTCAAGGTACTGATAGGCTCTGAGTCGAACATCCCAGATATCTCGGATTGTTCTCTCATTCTTTCGCATTATGGATATCAAAGCCAGATTCTCGGTTCTCTGGGCATCATCGGACCCAAGAGAATCCCTTATAAAAAGATCATCCCCTTAGTGGATTCTGTGGCAAACAGGCTCAGTCAGGCCATCAGCAATAAGCAGTAGGAGGAAATATGACCAAAAAGACCACAAGACCAGCCGAAGCGGTCAAGAACAGGACAAAGAGCCCGGATATGACCAAAACGCTGAAGGATAAATTGAAGAAAAAGGACGCAGAGATCAAGCTTCTCAAGCAGGAGAATGACAAACTAAAGGAACAGAATTTGAGAAGGCTGGCCGATATGGAGAATCTGAAGAAAAGGATGAATAAGGAAAAGACAGATTTCTACCAGTATGCCCTCTCCGATTTCCTCACCGAGCTTTTTATCGTCCTGGATAATTTCGAGAGAGCTCTCGAGATCCAGAATCAGAAAGGCGGAAAGGCCTTTCGCGAGGGGATCATGATGATATACAAACAGTATCATGACCTCTTGATCAAATACGGAGCCAAGCCCATAGATATCCAAGGAAAAAAATTCGACCCACGTCTCCATCAGGCCTTCATAACCGTTGAATCTGAAGAGGTGGACGAACCTGAGGTTGTAGAGGAGCTCCAGAAAGGATACACTCTTCATAACAGGCTCCTTCGACCGGCCCTGGTTAAAGTTGCTGTCCCCAAAAAGAGTAAGTGACCATGGGAGTCGTTATCGGAATTGACCTGGGAACCACCAATTCTTGTGTGGCCTATCTGGAGGGGGGGAAGCCTAAAGTCATCCCTAACCTTGAGGGGCAGAGGACCACGCCTTCTGTCGTGAGCTTGACCAGCAGCGGTGAGACGTTGATCGGAAGTTTAGCCTTGAGGCAGGCCGTCACCAATCCCGAAAATACTGTCTTGGCCATAAAAAGGCTCATCGGCAAGAAGTACGACTCCAAAGAAGCGAAAGAAACGGAAAAGAAAATGCCCTATAGGCTGGCTAGCGCTGAGAACGGTGATGTGATGGTTGTCGTGAATTCAGAAATGATCAGTCCTCAGGAGGTCTCTTCCTTGATTCTCGGGTATTTGAAAGAGTGCGCCGAGGCCTATCTCGAGCAGGAAGTGGAAGAGGCGGTCATCACTGTGCCTGCCAACTTTAACGACCACGAGAGAAAAGCTACCAAAGACGCGGCGAGGATATGTGGATTAAAAGTGCTGAGGGTCATCAACGAACCGACGTCCGCCTGCCTGGCTTACGGGCTCGAGGCCAAAAAGAACGCAGTTGCGGCCGTCTATGACTTGGGAGGAGGCACCTTCGATATCACCCTGATGGAAATCAGCGACGGAGTTTTTCATGTCCTGGCCACGAATGGAAACTCCTATCTTGGAGGAGAAGATTTTGACAACCGTATCGTGGATTGGATCATCGAAGAATTCAAGAAAGAAAATAATATTAACCTGTCAAAGAACAAGCTGGCCCGCCAGAGGATCAAGGAGGCGGCAGAGAGAGCAAAGCAAGCGCTTTCCTTCTCGATGGAGAGTAAGATTCATCTTCCGTTCATCTTGTCAGACAAGTCCGGACCCAAGCATATCCAGCTGAGCCTTACCAGGAACAGGCTGGAGGAATTAACCAGCGATTTGATCAGCGCGACTTTCCCCTTCATGGAACAGACCCTCAAGGACAGTAAGCTGACACGCCGAGATATCGATCAAGTTATACTGGTCGGCGGACAAACCCGGATGCCGAAGATCAAAGAAATGATTAGCGATTTCTTCGGCAAAAAACCCATAGAAGACATCAACCCCGAAGAGATCGTAGCTATGGGAGCGGCAGTTCAATCCGGGATCTTAGAAGGGAAAATGGATGAATCAACCCTTCTTCTCGATGTTACGCCACTCTCTCTCGGGATTGAAACCGAAAACGACACCTTCGTGAAAATCATCGAAAGGAACACCACCATTCCCACGAGAAGGTCAAGGGCTTTTACAACAGTCAGGCATAATCAGAAAAGAGTGCGTGTCCATGTCCTTCAAGGGGAGAGCAGGAAAGCCTCTGATAACATCTCTCTTGCCGAATTCAACATGGTGGGAATCTATGCTGCGCCGGCCGGTGTTCCCCAGATAAGCGTGACCTTTGAGATTGATGCCGACGGGATCGTCAAGGTATCCGCCAAAGATGAGGATTCGGGCCGGATGCAGAGGATTGAAGTGAATCCTTCGTCCGGCCTATCCAGAGAAGAGATTGAAAAGATCATTCAAAAGACTCATGAGGAAGAATACGAGGAGGAGGAAGAAAGAGAAACAGAGCAGGCTGAGGAAAAGGAAGAAGTTGGAGAGAATGAGGAAGAAGAAAAGGAAGAATGATAAGAAAAGACTATTATGATATCCTGGGCATCCCAAGGTCAGCAACATCCGATGAGGTCAAAAAAGCCTACCGGCAGATGGCCCTGAAGTTCCATCCTGACCGGAATCCCAATAATAAAGAGGCAGAAGAAAAATTCAAGGAGGCCGCAGAGGCCTATAGCGTTCTCATCGATCCTGAAAAAAGGTCGATTTACGACCGATTCGGTCATGACGGGCTGCGGGGAGAAGGTTTCGCCGGCTTCTCTGGTTTCAACTCTTCCATTTTCGAGGATTTCGAGGATATCCTGGGGAATTTCTTTAATTTTGGCTTCGGCGACCTCTTCGGTACGCGGCAGCGGACTAAATCATATTACCCGCAGAGAGGGAGAGACCTTGCTTTGGAGTATCAGGTTACCTTGGAGGAAGCTGCTTTGGGCACCGAGAAGGAGATCAACCTGAACCGCGTAGAATTCTGCTCGGTCTGCGAGGGTACGAAGATGCGGCCGGGAACGGAGAAATCCGTCTGTCGTTCCTGCCAGGGAAGGGGACAGGTTCGCTATCAACAGGGATTTTTTGTCGTATCCCGAACATGTATGACCTGCAGAGGAGCGGGAGAGATCATCACCTCCCCCTGTCTGGAATGCAAAGGGACAGGAAAGGTCAAGCAGAAAAAGAACTTGAAAATTAAAATCCCGGCTGGCGTTGATGACAGGACAAAACTCAGGATAGAAAGAGAGGGAGAAGCCGGAGACAGTGGCACTCCAAGAGGAGACCTCTATATTATCATTCGGGTCAGAAAGCATGATTTTTTTGAAAGGGAGGGCAATGATCTCTTTTGTGAAACCAACATCTCTTTTACTCAGGCCGCCCTGGGGACCACAGTCAAAATTCCGACTTTCTACGGGAATGAAACTGTAAAAATCCCTGCTGAGACGCAGACTGGCGATGTCTTTAAAATAAAGGGAAGCGGGATTAAAGCCTTACAAGGCCACAGAAAGGGAGATTTATACGTAAAAGTGAAAGTGAAGACTCCCCGGAATTTATCCAAAGAGCAGAGGGAATTACTGGAGAAATTTGCTGAATCGAGGGGCGAAGCTGTGGAATTTCCAGGTCGAAAGCCCAGAAAAAAGACAAAAAATTTCTTTCATTAGAGTAAAGGTTGACTTCGAATCGATTCTCAGTCAAAAAAAACAGTATTCAATCCACCTCCATTGTTCTGGATGGAGAGGAGCATTTCCATCTCAGCAAGGTAGCCAGAATCAAACCCGGGCAAGAAGTCTGGCTCTTCGATGAGGAGGGCAGGAATTACCTGGCGGAAGTTGTGAAAATCGAGAGGGATAGAACCCAGCTGGTCATCCTGGAAAGAGAGGAAGCGCCGAGGCCCAGCTTGCCTATCACCCTTGGTCAGGCCCTCGTCAAAGCCAAAAAAATGAACAGTATCATCCAGAAAGCCACAGAGATCGGAGTCGCCGCCATTGTCCCTGTCATCACTGCCCGGACGATAGTCAGGATCGAAGAAAGGGAACAAAAAAAAATCGAAAGATGGAAGAAGATCATTCGTGAGGCTGCCAAGCAGAGCCATGTATCTTTCCTGCCTTCGATCACGTATCCTGTAAAGCTTGATAGACTGATCCAGGAACGCAATGAAGAGATAAAGCTGCTGTTGAGCGAGAACCAGGGCAGACTGCTCAGAGACATACTCATTCCCGGTTCCCGGAAAAGGAAGCCTCCCTCATCTGTTCTCCTCCTCGTAGGGCCGGAGGGTGGCTGGACCGATGAGGAGGAAAGGTTCATTCTGGATCATGGATTCGAAGCAGTGAGTTTAGGGAAGCAGATATTGAGGACCGAGACAGCAGCGCTCTCCAGCCTGGCAATGATAGCTCATTTTTGGAATTCGTGAGATGTTTCTCCAAGGACAAAAAGTAGGCAAGTATCAGATACTGCGATCGTTAGGCAGTGGAGGCTTTGGCTCTGTTTTTCTGGCCAAGGATACCTGGCTGAATATCAAGGTAGCCATCAAGGTTCCTCATAAACAGTCTTTGGAGCTCTTCAAGCTTTTGAAGGAGCCGAGACTGCAGGCAGCGTTGAATCATCCGAACATAGTCCGGATGCTCGCGGCCGAAAAACAGAACAGGGTTTTTTTCATGGTGATGGAATATATCAAGGGAAAAACCCTGGAAAAAATTCTGGAGAAAGAAGGGAAGCTGGATATTGACCAAGCCGTCGATTATATGACCCAAATCTGCTATGGCGTTGACCATGCCCATAAAAGCAAGATTGTACATAGAGACCTGCGGCCCTCTAATATCATTGTTTCCGAAGATGGAACCGCTAAGATCACGGACTTTGGGACTTCGGTCTGGCTGAATAACATTCCCTACGCATCGACAAGAATCGGCTCTCCTCCCTACATGGCGCCTGAACAATTCATGGGGAAAGCCACGTTCAGCTCCGATGTTTATTCTTTAGGATGTATTTTCTATGAGATGATCA
>SMTZ1_10001652_pt1 | contig 22502 bp, 19 predicted proteins | sample DeeMarSWOR136_30_FD_25667 | JGI IMG/M metagenome (IMG submission 25667) | reverse complement strand
CGAACTCAATGAATTCGCCGAGAACGCGGAGCGACAGATTAAGCAAATAGGCGACGAGATGAAAAGGGAGTTCCTGCAGCACTTCACCACGCCGATCTGGGAACGGGGCGAGCACGAAGAGAACGGGTGAAGACCCCTTCAAGATAGCAAGAAGAAGGGGCTGGCCCTGAGGCCAGCCCCTTTACGTATTCTACCTAACGTCGGAGCTTCGCTAGCTCACCGTCGGGTCGTAGCCGAGGGCGGGTTTGCCCTTCTTGGTGCCTTTGGCTGTTTTCGGCTTTGCCTTTTTCGCCGGCTCCTCTAAACCAGCAGCCTCAGCCGCCGGCTCAAGCTCGGATGATGGCGCCGGTTCCTCTGCCACCGCCTCGTTAAATACTGCCTCCAGCGCCTCGCCCTCCAGCGTCTCCTCGACAATCAGGCGCTCCGCAAGCTGAACCAGCTTGGCCTTGTTCTTGGTCAGGATACCTTTAGCCTCGGCATAAGCGCGGTCGATGAGTTGCTTGATCTCCTCGTCTATCTCGTCAGCCACCTTATCGCCGTAGTCCTTCTGCTCATCCACCATCCTCCCCAGGAAGACCAGCTCCTCGCGGTGGCCGAAGGTGCGCAGGCCCATTTTCTCGCTCATGCCGTACTCCTTAATCATCTTGCGGGTAAGTACGGTGACATGCTCCAAGTCATGGCCCGCCCCTGTGGTCACCTCGGAGTTCCCGAACATAATCTCCTCGGCGGCGCGTCCCCCGAGTAATGTGGTCATAATGTCCCGCAGTTGCGCTATTGAGTAGAGGTGGCGGTCCTCGGTGGGGAGCTGCTTGGTATAGCCACCCGCCATACCACGGGCGACAATGGATATCTTATGCACCGGGTCGGCATGGGGCAGCATGCGGGCTACAAGGGCATGGCCTGCCTCGTGATAAGCGGTTATCTTTTTCTCCTTCTCGCTGATAACACGGCTCTTGCGCTCTGGACCGAGCTGGACACGGTCTATGGATTCCTGAAGCTCAGACAGGCCTATCTTCTTCTTGTTGCGCCTCGCCGCCAGGAGAGCGGCCTCGTTAACCAGGTTTGCCAGGTCGGCGCCGCTGAAACCCGGCGTCTGCTTGGACACGATCTCAAGGTCAACCGTCTCATCCAGCGGCTTCCCCCTGGCATGGACTTCGAGGATAGCCTTTCGCCCGTTTATATCTGGCTGGTCGAGGACCACGCGGCGGTCGAACCTTCCCGGGCGCAGCAGCGCCGGGTCGAGGATGTCGGGACGGTTGGTAGCCGCGAGGACGATTACCTTGGTGCTGGAATCGAAGCCGTCCATCTCCACCAGGATCTGATTGAGCGTCTGCTCCCTCTCATCGTGGCCGGCGCCCAGACCGGAGCCGCGGTGACGGCCTACGGCGTCGATCTCATCGACGAAGATGATACACGGCGCGTTGCGCTTAGCCTGGTCGAAGAGGTCGCGCACACGCGAGGCGCCAACCCCTACAAACATCTCAACGAACTCGCTGCCGCTTATGGAGAAGAAGGGAACCCCCGCCTCCCCGGCAACAGCCCGCGCCAGCAGTGTCTTGCCCGTGCCCGGAGGGCCGACGAGCAGTACCCCCCGCGGGATGCGTGCGCCCAGCGCAATAAACTTCTCGGGGAACTTGAGGAACTCCACAACCTCCTGAAGCTCCTGCTTCGACTCCTCGACTCCAGCAACGTCGCCAAAGGTGACGGTGGGTTTGTCGCCGCCAGCCAGCCGAGCCCGGCTCTTGCCGAAGGACATAGCCTGGCTCGAGCCGCCCTGGGCCTGACGCAGGATGAAAATGACCAGCGCTATTAAAAGGATAAATGGGAGAAAGCTGATTAGTAAGCTGGACCAGTTCCATCCGCTCGGCTTCTCGTAGTTTATCGTAACCGGCTTAGAAGCACCCGCAAACCGCTCGAACGCGTCGAAGTCCGCGGGAACAGTGGTCTCATAGGTTGTGCCGTTTACGACTGCCGTCAGGGTTTCACCCTTGATGGTTACCTCTCCACCGTTCTCATTCAGCAAGTCGATAATTTCACCCGTAGTGAGCTCCTCACCACCCCCGCCGGGTGATATAAGGGTGAAGAAGATAGCTATCACCGCCACAAGGATGATGAGCCAGATAATCAAACCTCGGGAAATTCGCGGCATACGTTTTTCCTCCGTAGAAACGGCCACTTAATTATATCAGAAAAGCAAGCAAATTTAAAGGTATGAGCCCTGCATTGTATCGCCAAAGACCATTGTGCTATACTCCCCCTGAAGAGGCGAAGAATGTCCCTTGACCTCAACAAGGTAGCAGCCCAAATAGACGGCATGGCAGCCAGCCTTAAGGACGACGAGGAGAACTGGCAAGGCCGCCTCGGCCGTGCCCTGGAGATACTCCACCTTCAGTCCGGCGACCTCGACTCCCTGAGAAAGAAAATCACAGACAGCAGGACGACCTGGCTGGTAGCAGGCATAGGCAACGGGCTGACCCAGCGTAACCCGCCCCCTCCCTGCCCCGCCGACTTCGCTGTGCTGGCCAGCGACGGCTCCCATATCGACGTCGACCGCCACAGCCCGGCAAGGTGCTACCTGATAAACATCGGAACCGTCGCCCTGCGGTACGGAGAGAAGCCGGACGCCATTCTCCGCAGCCAGCCTACCCTCTTCGCCGGGAAGGAAGACCTGGTTATCGTCGACCCCCGGGGCAGCGGAGAGCAGCCCGTGGAGGGTGGTCTGCTCGGATTCAAGCGCATGGTCGCAGAGTGTACGGCGCTGGCTGAGCTGGGCGAGGAGCTTTCCCCGGATGTTCCGTCGGTGGCGCTGCTCGACGGCTCGCTCATCCTGTGGGGACTGGCGGGACACGCTTATCCCGAATACGTCCGGACGGAATTACTGATGAACGGCTTCCTCCCCACCCTGGATAGAATCAGGGGCCTCAGCGAGAATACAGGGCTCGCCCTTGCCAGCTATATCAGCCTCCCCCGCAGCACGGAGGTGGTCAACGCGCTCAGGGTAGCCATCTGCCCCCACGATATACCCGACTGCGACCGCTACTGCCCCCGCAGCTCGGTTTCAGACGAAAGAGAGTGCGACGCCGTCGCCGGCGTCCGCGACCGCGACCTCTTCAGCGCCCTCCTGGAACCGGGTGAAAGGTCGGCGACCTTCATCAGCCGCTCCTCAGTCGTGGAGCAGTTCTACGGAGGCCACGAGATCCGCTTCTTCTACCTCAAAGCTGATGGAGAGGTCTCACGCGTGGAGTTCCCTCGCTGGGTGGAGGAGCAGGGGCTCCTGGACACAGTTCACGTCCTGATACTCGACCAGTGCCGCCGCGGGCAGGGCTATCCCGTCGCCCTCAGCGAGTCCCACGAGCAGGCGGTGGTAACCGGCGCCGACCGCGAGCAGTTCCAGCACCTCGTCGAACTTGCCCTGGCCGAATACCGGCTATCGACAACGACATCGGAGAAAAGCAGGAGCAAGCGCACCCGGTGGGTATAAGCGAGGTGTCTGGATGCCTTGCTGTCTAGATGTCTGGCTGCCTGGATGGCCCGACGGCGTGGCAAGGCGTGAATCTTTATAAACAACGGCGTTTAACAGGCGATTTATTATGAGACGTCTCCTCAGCATATTCATTCTCGTCCTGCTGGCGCTCTCTGGCGCTGTTACCCTCTGCTCGTGCTCAGGTTCAGAAGAGCCTCCGGCTACGCCGACGCAAACTTGCACACCGACCTCCATGCCATCGGGTGTTATCCCCACCTATACTTATGAGGTCGTCAATGCCTATCCCCACGACGGGGAAGCTTTTACCCAGGGGCTGGCTTTCCAAGACGGCTTTCTCTACGAAGGGACTGGTATCCGCGGGCAGTCCTCACTGCGCCGGGTGCATCTGGGGACCGGATTCGTTATGCAGTACTGCGCGCTGCCAGCCCAGTACTTCGGCGAGGGGGTGACTGTTTACGGGGACAGGATTATCCAGTTGACCTTGCAATCACAGGTCGGGGTAGTCTACGACAGGAATAGCTTCGCCGTGCTGCGCACGTTCGATTACCCGACCGAGGGATGGGGACTCACGCATGACGGAGAGCGTCTTATCATGAGCGACGGCTCGGCGATACTGTACTTCCTCGACCCTGATACCTTCGAAATCACCGACCAGGTCGAGGTACAAGACGACGAAGGCCCCGTGCGCATGCTCAATGAGTTGGAATATGTCAACGGGGAAATCTATGCCAATGTCTGGACAACCGACCTCATCGCCAGGATAGACCCCGAAACGGGCAGGGTGGTGGGGTGGATAGACCTCGAGGGTCTGCTCAGCGCCGAGTACCGAGATGGGTATGTGGACGTCCTCAACGGCATCGCCTACGACGCGGAGAACGACCGCCTGTTCGTCACCGGCAAGCTGTGGCCCAGGCTCTTCGAGATCGAAGTGGTATCCCCGTAGGGTTTGCGGCTCTCCTCCAGAAAATGTAGAATACCTGCAAGGAGTCAAACTTTGCCGGATAAGATAGGCGAGGTCATCGAGGCGAGCACGGCCGAGTTCGTGGCCGAGTGCTACGAGCTCCACGAGCCCCCGCCTCTGGGCAGCCTGGTGCGGACCAGCGACGGTGAGGTGACGATATACGGCGTAGTCTGCAACGCCTCCACCGAGAGCATCGACCCCGGACGCCGTCCCCTGGCACGGGGCAGGGAGGAAGCAGAGGAGGAGAACATCTACCGCCAGAACCCGCAGCTGTCGAGGCTGCTGCGCACCACCTTCGAAACACTGGTCACGGGACACGGCCAGGGTGACGAGCTTCGCCACTACCTCTCGCCGCGGCCGCCTCGTGTGCACAGCTTCGTTTACTTATGCAAGCCGGACGAGGTGCGCCGCTTCACCCAATCGCTTGATTTTCTCACCATACTGCTCAATGCCAGGGCAGGCTCGACGGACGAGGTAGTTGCTGCCTGCCTGCGCCAGGCAGGCAGCACTCATGAGGACAACCGCGCCTTCCTCGTGACTGCGGGGAAGGAGCTCGCTGTCCTGCTGGGCGGTGAGCTCAACCGGCTCAATGCCATCCTGAGGAGGATTAAACGGTGAACGAGGGCAACGCACCGGGGCAACGCCTTGGCATCGTGGTCGGCGGCTCGCTGACCAGGGGGATGGAGGTCAAGCTGGACAGCGCCACCCCCATCGAGGAAATGGCGGTGGGACGCTACGTGGTCATCGAGGGGCAGAAGAGCCGCTTCTTCGGCATGATTACCGATGTAAGCCTGGGGGCTATAGACCAGCAGATAACGGTAACCCCGCCCGATGTCGCCGATCCCTTCGTCGCCGACGTTATCGCCGGCACCAGCACCTACGGCAAGCTGATGGTGACTCCCATGCTCACTATCAGCGGCGATGCTACAAGCCTGCTCGAAGGCCCCCAGCCGGTGAAGACCGTACCCGCCCACTTCTCAGCGGTGCGCGAGGCTTCGGAGCAGGATGTCGAGCTGGTATTCGGGCGGGAGGACGAGAAGCATTTCTACGTGGGCACACCGCTGGATATGGAGACCAAGGTCTGCCTCAATATCGAGGAGTTCGTCAAGCGCTCCAACGGCGTCTTCGGCAAGAGCGGCACCGGCAAGACCTTCCTCACCAGGCTGCTCCTCATCGGCATGGTGCAGAAGAAGTCGGCGGCAAACCTTATCTTCGACATGCACAACGAGTACGGCTGGGAGGGCACCAGCGAGCAGGGGCGGAAGGTAAAAGGGCTCAAGCAGCTTTTCCCCTCGCAGGTAGCGGTGTTCGCGCTGGACGAGGAGAGCGCCCGCCGCCGCAAGGTGAGCACCGACTACATCGTGGAGATCGGCTACGACGAGATCGAGCCCGAGGACATCGTCCTGCTTCAGGACGCGCTGAACCTCACCCAGCCGGCAGTCGAGGCCGTCTATCAACTAGCGCGCGAGTTCGGCGAAGGACGCTGGCTGGAGGGATTCTACGAACTGAGCGGCGGCGAGGAGACCAAGGAGCTGCTCGACCGGCTAAACATCCACGAGAGCAGCTACCGCAACCTGCGCCGCGGCCTCGAGAGGCTCAGGAGATTGAAATTCCTCGCACCCCATGCCCGCGATAACTCGGTGCAGCGGATTCTGGAGTACCTCGACCGGGGCATCAACGTTGTGCTCGAGTTCGGAAGATACACCGATGTCACCGTCTACGTGCTGGTAGCCAACATCCTCACCCGCCGCATCTACGACAAGTACCGCGAGCGTACGGAGACGGCGATGGGAGAAGACGCAGCCAAACCGCATCCCCTGGTGATAACCATTGAGGAGGCCCACAAGTTCCTCAACCCGTCGGTAGCGGAGCAGACCATATTCGGTGAAATCGCCCGCGAGATGAGGAAGTATAACGTCACGCTTCTGGTAATCGACCAGCGCCCCAGCGGCATCGACGACGAGGTGATGTCCCAACTCGGCACCAAGGCGACCTACCTCCTGGATAATGAGAAGGACATCGACAGCGTGCTCATGGGCGTATCGGGGAAGGGCGAGCTCAAGACGGTGCTCGCCAAGCTGGAGGCGAAGCAGCAGGCGCTTATCTTCGGCCACGCACTACCGATGCCGGTGGTCGTCAAGACGAGGGAGTACGGCTCGGCCGAGTCCTACCGGGACTTCGGCTTCCGCGATGCCGCGGAGCTTAAGAAACAGGCCGAGGAGGAGATAAAGGACCTCTTCTGAGCCGCCTGATAATTGCTATAACATCAGGGGCACGGCAAGCCGTGTCCCTGTTTATCAATCTTCCGGCTTCCTTCTAATGCTGATGATTATCACGTCGCCGACGACGAGCACCGCCCCGATAATAATCAATATCAGGGGAAGCATGCCCTTGAACCAGAAGAGCATTGTTCTGGCACTTTCACCGATATCCATTAACTCCTCTCTCGTCTCATCAGCATATTGGACATGGGATATCTGGACGGGGAACGTCATACCCATCGTCTCCAGGCTGGTGCTGGTATCGCTTTCCTGGTAGACCACGGTGCCGCTCGTCGGATCGACCCACAGCTCGATATCGGCAGTAAAGGTGAGGGTGCCGCCACTCTGGGGCTCAACCCCAATGGGGATGTCAGCCCCCTGCAGATTGTATTTGAAAACGTCCATACAGCGGGAATCAACGCAGAAATCCACCCTTTCCACATATATCGCCTCCAGCGTCTGTAGAGCGCCGGGGTTCCACATGTCGAAGGTATCCCCCTCCTCCAGTGGCCTTGGCGGTCCCCAGTAGCCCCACCGCCCCCGCTCGTCTATCTCAGTAACAAACTCGTTCGTGCTTCTGTCTACCGCGAGAATGCTCTCCTCCGCGTACCGTGGCATGACCTCCCCGGTATCGGTGTTGACGACTGAGCGTACCTCGCGGATGAGCAGAGCGCCGTCCTCGGTGCCCACCGCCTCCTGCGTCCGCGTCATCTTGGCGGGGATAACATCGAAGGTACGGGTGGCGGCATTCCATTCCTGATATACGCAGTCGAAAAAGTAGTCCCGCTCATAGTCCGTCGGCAGCTTGTCAAGCGCGGGGAAGATGACGGTGATCCACAATACACCCAGGATTACCAAGATCACTCCCACTATCGATATAATAAGACTCTTTCCTATTTTTCCCTTTATAGCCATACCTCGCCCTCCAATGTTTGATTGCTGATTTTACGCTTATAGCTGCCGAATGTCAAGCTGGACAGAGTGTAAGAAGAGGTTTGGGATAAGGCTTAAAAAGCAGCATACAATTCGACGGAAGGAAAAGCTAAACGATTAGCCCTCCCCGGGCGTGTGGTTAGTGGCGGAGGCGAAACACAGGACGCAAGATTCGGAGCCCTCGCAGATCCGGTCTTCCAGCTTGAAACTGATACCGTCACCGAACTCTCCGGCCCAGACCGAGTACTCGGTATTGCAGATGAGGCTTCCCACCTTTCCCGAGAGCTCCTCCCTTTGGGATTTTACCATCAGGTCATGCCAGGGGCATCTGCTGATTATTATCTTAAAACCGGCGCCGTCGCCGTCCCGCTCAGCCTTGAAGGCAAAGCCCTCGAGGTGGAGCTTGGTAGTGAGACATTCGAACAGCCCGCCTATCCCGTCCTTAATCTCCCCCAGGGCTCTGAGCGTACGGGCCTGTATCTTGGGCAGGATTTTCCAGACCTCGTTGTCAACGTCGAGAGACGCATCGAAGCCGTACTTTTCCTCGACCTTCATGAACCACAGCCCGTCCACCGCAGCATAGCTGCGATGCCAGAACTCGGCCTTCTGCCTGTTATCAAGCTCGATCACATCTCACCCGCGCGGTAGTGGTAATCATCTTAACAGGTTTTTTATAGTAACCCAACCCCCTCAAGGCTCGTGATAAAACGGTGACGCCGAAACTGCCTCACCTTACCCTGCCCCGCGCCAGCGACGCGAATATGCCGCCAAAGCAGAAGCAGGCGAAGACGATGAACGCCGCCCGGGCGCTCTTGAGGAAAAGGTCGTAGTACTCGGGCGTAATCTGCTCGCGCCCGATATATACCGCGAACAGCAGCACGGCGATTCCCATGCTGAGCGTCATCCCCACCTGCCTCATCGTCGCCAGCATCGCCGCTGCCACCCCGTAGAACCTGTTCTCCACCGAGCTCATAACGGCGTTGGTATTCGGCGACGAGAACAGGGCGAAGCCGAAGCCGAGCAGGACCAGGCCGCCCACTATATACGCCAAGGGGGTCTCGTTGTTCAGGAAAACGAACAGGGACAGCCCTACCACCGTTAAGGACATCCCCGCCGAGGCGATTATCCTCGGTTCGACCCTGTCCGAGAGCCTGCCGGCCAGTGGTGAGAAAATAGCCTGCATCACCGGCGCGGCGACCAGTACCGCGCCCGCGGTCTGGGGACTGAATCCCTTGATATATTGCAGGTAGAGGCTGAGCAAAAAGGATACGGCAAAAGTGGCGCTATAGTTAATCAGCGCCGCCAGGTTGGAGAAGGCGAATACCATGTTATGCCGGATGAGACCCATATTGAGGACAGGGCTGGGCACCCGCAGCTCCCACCAGATGAATGCCGCCAGCGCCAGAATCCCAACCAGGATAAGCCACACGCCCGTCAGCTCGGGGAGCAGCGAGAACCCGTACATAACGGCTACCAGCATAGCGCTGTAGATTATCGAGCCGGGGAGGTCGAATTTCTCCCCCCTCGCCGTAGCCCACTCCCCCTTCAGCTTCCACAGGACGAAGGCTAGGACGAGCAACCCCAGCGGAACGTTGGCAATGAAGACGCTCCTCCAGCCGAAATGCTGCGTCAGGATCCCGCCGACAAACGGCCCTACCGAGAGCCCCAGGTAAACCGCGGCAACATTTATCCCCAACGCCCTGCCCCGCTCCCCCACAGGGAACACCGAGGTGATAATCGCCGCACCGGTGCCGAAAATCATCGCCCCACCGAACCCCTGCAGCACGCGGAAGGCGATCAGCATAATCCCGGACGTCGCCAGCGCGCAGAGAAGTGACGCTATGGTATAGAGCACGATACCGAAGGTAAAAACCTTCTTCCTGCCGTGGATATCCGCTATCCTTCCGAAGGGGACGAGAAACATCGCCGCGGCGATGAGATATGAGGTGGCCACCCAGCCCAGTAAAACCGCATCCATCTCGAACTCGTCCCCGATTGTGGGGAGCGCGACGTTGATGGCGGAGCCCATGAAGGGCGTGAGGAAAGCGGCCAGAGTGGCGGCGACGAGGACGTAGCCCTTGCTGGTATCGTTACTTGTACTCATATTGTAATAAGCCCCGGAGTCTAAAGCGAGGTCAGATGCGCCACCAGCTCCTCCGGCGCTGAGAGGAACGGCGAGTGGTTGGTATTCATGGATATGACCTGGCAGGGGACATCCGTGTACATCTTCTTCTGCACCCAGGGGGAGAGCGCCTTATCGAGAAGACATTCGATATAGACACGGGGTATGCGGCCGAAGTTCTCCTCGGTGGTGCTCACGGGCGTGGTGAAGGTGTTCGGGTTCTGGGGACAGAGGTGCGCCCTGGCCCAGGCCGCGTCCTCGTCGCTGCAATCGCTGTACCATGCTTCCCGTATCACCTCATCCCTTATGGTAACACTGCCGTCCTCGCCCACAACCATGTTCGGCCCCAGCAGCGAATCGGTATCGGGTACATTCAGCGGGGACTCGCCGTTCTGCAGGAGAACGGCGGCGATGTATACCAGGGTCTTGACCTTATCGGGGCGGTATTCAGCGGCCTGGGTTATGGGTACGCCTCCGAGGCTGTGCCCCACGAGAATAACCGGCTCGGGCTGAGCGTCCAGAACCTTGCAGACGCTGTCGACATATGACTCCATCGAGGCCTCCGAAACCGGCGTCCTGTCTTCGCCGTGACCCGGCAGGTCCCATGCCACTACCCTGTGCCCCGCCTTTTCCAGAAGCAGAATAATCTTCTCCCAACTCCAGGCCCCGTGCCACGCGCCGTGAACCAGCACGTACGTGCTCATCGTTAATCCCCCTTTGTGCAGTAAGCTAGTAAATAACGTCCTTCTCGACGAGTTCCGATATCTCCTCCTCCGAAAGCCCGAGAAGCTCTCCGTAGACCCACTGATTATACTGCCCGAGCATGGTGCCATGCCTCTGAATCCGCTGCGGGGTAAGAGAGAGCCGGCACGGTGGCCTGACAAGGGGCTGTGCCCCCAGAACGGGATGGTCGACCACCTCGAAAACGCCCCGCTCGCCGAGGTGGGGGTCGGCCCAGAGTTCGTCTATGCTGAATGAGGGCACAGCCACCACCCCCGCAGCCTGCAGGATATCCATCGCCTCACGGTCGGTATGGGTTATAGTCCATGCCTCCACCAGCCTGTCCAGCTCCTCCTGATTTCGCCAGCGGCCACGGCCGTCGCGGAACCTCTCATCACCGGTCCAGTCGGGGTTGCCGATGGCATCGCAGAATGCCTCCCATTCTTCGTCGGTGCCGATGGCGATGCTGACCCATCTGTCCATGCCCTCATCAAGGCAGCGGTAGCAGTTGTGGGGCGCCATGATCTCATCGCGGTTGCCGTCCCGACAGGGGTCCCGCTGATTAAGGACGGGGTCCATGAAGGAATCACCGATAAGGAACGAGATGCCCTCGCGCGCCGAGAAATCGATGAACTGCCCCTCCCCGGTCTTTTGCCTGTAAATAAGCGCCATCATCACAGCGGTGCTTATCATAGTTCCGGCGAGCACGTCATCCCGCCCCAGCCCTTCCCCCGGCGTGCCGTCGGGATAGCCAGTGAGATAGCCGAGGCCACCAAGGGCACGGAAAAGGGGGCCGTAGCCTAACTGCTCTGCCTCGAGCCCCCTGCTGTTGTAGCCAACGGCCGATGACGAGACATAGATGATGTCCGGCTTCAGCTTCACGGCGTCGGCATAGCCCAGCCCCAGCCTGTCCATTACTCCTGGCCGGTAGGTCTCCACCATGACGTCCGAAATGGCAATCAGCCTCTTTGCCAGCTCGATACCCTCCGGCTTGCCCAGATTGAGTGTTATACCCTTTTTATTCAGGTTGACCCAGTTGAACACGGGAGTGTCCGTCAACATGCCCTCGGGAATACGGTGACCCGGAATATAAGCGGCCACGCGCCCGCCTTCAGCGGTGACTCCCGCCCTTCTCGTCATGTCCAGCCGGTAGCCGCTCTCCACCTTGATAACCTCGGCTCCGAACAGCGCCAGCATCAGGCCCGCCCAGGGGCCCACTATCATCTCGCCGAATTCCAGATATCTTACGTTTGCCAGAGCGTCCGCTTCCTGAACCATTTCAGATGACCCCCTGTCCCGCCAGTTCCGCCAGCTTCTGCCTGGAGTAACCCAGCCGCTTGCCATATATCTCCTCGTTATGTTCCCCCAGCATGGGGGCAGCGCGTTCGAATCGCCATGGGGTCTTCGAGAAGTGATAGGGCGCGGTGACGCCGGTGAACTTCCCCACCTGGGGATGCTCTATCTCAGTGAAGAACCCCCTCGATTTCAGGAGCTCCGACTGAAGAATCTCCCCAGGGGTGAAGAAGGGGCTCAAGGCGACCCCCTCCTCCAGCGCACCTTTGTGAAGCTCCTGCTTGGTACGGGTACTCGCCCACTCCTCCAGACCCTTCCTCACCTCCGCGGCGTGCTCACGGCGCCTGTCCTGATCTTCATACCAGTCGGCACGGGTCCATTCCGGCTCCCCCATGAGCTTCCTAATCCTCAGCCAGAACGTCTGCTCGAGGGATACACACATAACGTGCCCGTCCTTGCAGGGGACAACGCCTGTCTCGGGAATCCGCGGCATCAACCTAGTCACGGTCATCCCCACCATGCTGTACGGCAGGTGGTCGAAAAGGCAGGAAATAGTCAGCGTCTCCTGTTTCGACATATCTATGTGCTGTCCCCTGCCCGTAATCCCCCGATAGTAGAGGGCTGCCAGCGTGCCCAGCGCGGAGTAGACCCCCACCTCGTACTCGCCGGTGTACTTCCCCAGCTTCGTAGGGGGGCGGTCGGGGAAAGGCGACCCGCTGGGGGTGACGTAACCCTCCCCGCAGCTATGAATACAGTTGAGCGGATAGGCCTTATAATCCCTGTGCGGCCCCGTCTGGCCAAAAGGCGTTATCGAGGTCATAATCAGCCGGGGGTTGAGTTGGGCAAGCGCCTCGTAGCCGAGGCCAAGCCCGGCCAGCGCTCCCGGTGGGCTGTCCTCCACAACTATGTCTACCTTCCTGACCAATTCACTCAGGATTTCCCGGCCCTGAGCTGTCGTGTGATCCAGGGTTATACCCAGTTTATTGGTATTAAGATAGATGAAAAGGCCGCTGCGCTCCGGGTGAGGGACATCACCCGGGAAAGGGCCTCTTCTCCTGGCCTCGTCGCCGCTCCCCGGCTTCTCCACCTTTATCACCTCGGCGCCCATATCTGCCATTATCTTGGTGCAGAAGGGACCGGCAACCATATTACAGAGCTCCAGAACCCTGGCACCGCCTAAGGCTGTTTCCATACAAACACCTGTGTCCGGGGCAGGAATGTGAGGGAAATTGTCGTGCGCCGCTAACGCAGCTTTCCGGTTACAGTCGTACCCAATTTACAGCGGTTTGTCAAGGGTTGCAAGCGACTGCCCGGAAGAAGCTCGCACTACCCTGTTCGGGCGCGTCTCCTGCTGACCACAACGCCGACGCTGACCCACACCGCCAGCACTACGGCAGCGATGATGCCGACCCTGAGATAGATTGAGCCGTCTTTTTTTTCATGAGGGGTATAGGGCGAGCAAATCACACCCCGTGCCTCGAGTGCGGGGATATAGATAGTTATCGAGTCCGTGCTCAGGGGATTACTTATGAGATTCACATAATCTCCGTTGCCGAGCCCGCTGTTCTCCAGCAGCGGAGAGATGTCGCTTATTGTGTTATTCCCGAGAAAGAGCGACTCCAGATTCGTAAGGCTGGCGAGCGGTGTAACGTCGCTTATCTCGTTAAAACCCAGGTAGAGCTGGGTCAGGTTGGTCAGGCCTGCGAGCGGTGCCAGGTCGTTAATCTCGTTCCCCGAGAGGGTCAGTGTGATTAAACCGGTGGAAGCGGCAAGGGAAGTAAGATCGCTTATCCTGTTCCCCGAAAGGGAGAGCCCTGTCAGCCCGGTAAGGGCACCGAGCGGCGTGATGTCGCTGACCTGATTCACCGCAAGGTCGAGATCGATCAGGCTCGTCAGCTTCCCCAGCGGCGCGATGTCGCTGACCTGATTCCACCAAAGTGAGAGTTCAGTCAGAGCTGTACAGTTCCCGAGTGGCGTAATGTCGCTGAGGTCGTTCCTCCCCAGGTCGAGTTCGGTGAGGTTAGTCAGCTCACCGAGTGCGGTCAGGTCGCTTATCCGGTTGAACCTGAGGTCGAGCTTGGTCAGGCCCGTCAGGCTCCCCAGCGGCGCGATGTCGCTCAACTCATTGAACCTGAGGTTGAGCTCGGTCAGGCCGGTGCAGTGCTCCAGGCCGGTGAGATTCGCGATGTCCATCCCTACCAGCGTCAGGGTGGTGAGCCCCGCGAGGTCGCTCCGGTGGATGTCCCCCGCAGGCTTCCCAATAGCCTCACGTACAGCCGCATCTAGGTTGGCGTCGGGAAAAGTCACCACGGTATCATCTGAGCCGTCGGCGGCTCCAGCAGCCGGGCATGGCAGCAGCAGCGCCAGCAGCAAAGCGAGGACTATACCCAGTCTTCCCATTTCTCCCCCTTGAGATTGCCCTGCATTCTAGCACATCGGGTCGGCTCGCTCAAGGACTGCCGTTAAATTAAAAACTTCTATCCCTTGAGAATTCTTAGGGCAATAGGGTACAATTACACCAACCACTGACAGGGGAGGGGTAGTATGGAAACCATTGATATCACGTATCTTGCGCTCGCTGTCGGATTCCTGCTGGTATGCGCTTTCTTCTCGAGCGCCGAGATCGGCTTCATCAACCTGCAGCGAATCAAGCTCAAGCATCTTCAGGAGAAGAACGTCCGCGGCGCCGACCGTGTCGCCCGTATAATGGAGCACCCGGAGAGGTTCCTATCCACGGTGCTCACCGGCATCAGCTTCGCCGAGACCATCGTCGTCTCACTGGGGACGATGTTCATCGTTGCCATGTTAGGCGAGAAGTTGGGCACGCCGCTTTCCATCGTGCTCATAGCCATAATACTGCTCATATTCGCCAAGGTAATCCCCAAGACCATCGCCGCACGGCACCCCGCGCGAATCGCCCTCCTCTACGGCGGGCTCATAGAGTTGATATCAGTAGCGCTCTACCCCGTGGTCTTCGTTCTGGGCTGGATAACCGCCAAGGTCACCCGTACCAGCGCCATGGCCGGCGCACTGATAAGCAAGGAGGAGATAGCTACCGTAATCTCCATGGGACAGATGGAGGGGCTGGTGGACGCTCATTCCGCCAGGATTATGCACAGCGTGGTCAAGCTGGGGGAACGCCAGGTGAGTGAAATAATGACCCCCCGCCCCGAGGCAGCCTGGCTGGAGCAGGGCTCGACACTGGCCGACTTCTTCAAGGTGTACACTGAGCACCCCGCCGCGCGTTACCCCATTTATGAGAAGACCTACGACAATGTCAAAGGCCTGCTCTCGGTTAGAGATGTGCTCAACGCCGTGGCCAACGGCTCGCTTGCCCCCGACGGGGAGGTCGGCGTCCTCGCCCGCCCCGTCTACTTCGTCCCCGAGACTAAAACGGTGGGTGAGCTGTTCGGCGAGATGAGCGCAGAGAATTACCTGATGGCCGTGGTTGTGGACGAGTACGGCGGCTCCTCCGGGATCGTGACCATCGACCAGCTGGTCGAGCAGATCGTGGGTGAGGTCAAGGAAGGGCTGGTAGGTGCTGAGAAGACGTTCGAGGTGGTAGGCGAGCGCGCCTACCGGATACGGGGTGGCATGCGCATCGAGGAGGTAAACAAGGAGCTGAAGTTCGGGCTGCCCGAGGGCGAGTATAAGACCATCGGCGGCTTCGCCCTCAAACTCTTCGGCCACCTCCCCAATGTCGGCGAACAGGTGGTCTACGAGAACCTGAGGCTGCTGGCAGCCGAGGTAAAGGAGAACAAGATCACCCGGCTGTTCGTAACCAAGGAGAAAAGAGAGGAGGAGGCTGAGGCCGCCCCCGAGGAGCCCTCCAAGAAAAAGGAAAAGGAAAAAGACAAGGATAAGAAAAAGGAGGAGGAAAAGGAGAAAAAGCAAAAATAGCGCCGGGGGAGCCTAGTATTTAAACAGGTCCATACTGAGGTATCGCTCGCCCCTGTCGGGCAGAACCGTGGCTACCTTGCCGTATTTCTTCGCCACCTTTAACGCCACCATCATGTTGGCGCCAGCGCTTATCCCCACCAGCAATCCGTACTTCCGGCAGAGCTTCCTCGCCATATCCACAGCCTCCTCGCTGCCTACCGTGATAACCTTGTCAACCGTGCTCATATCCACCAGCTTCGGTATGAAGCCGTCGCCGATCCCCTGAATGAGGTGCTCCTTAATCCTGACATCGCTTCCCCCGAACATTACAGCGGCTTCCTCGGGCTCCACAGCGATTACGTGTAAATTCGGATTCACTTCCCTCATCACGTTGGAAATGCCCATCAGCGTCCCGCCGGTGCCCACGCCGGCGACGACGGCATCCACCGGCCCGATCTCCGCCAGGATCTCCCTGCCGGTCTTCTCCTGCGCCCTTATGTTAGCGGAGTTCTCGAACTGCCTCGCAATGAATGTTTTAGGCCGCCGGGCGATCTCCTCCGCCTTATCTATAGCCTCCTTAAGGCTGCCGCTCCTCGAGGTCAGCACCAGCTCTGCCCCGGAGGCCCTCATCATCTGTTTCCGCTCCTCGCTCATGTTCTCGGGCATCACCACAATCATCTTATAACCTTTGGCAGCGGCGACCATGGACAGGGATATACCCGTATTACCGCTGCTCGCCTCGACTATGGTGTAGCCTTTCTTAATCTTCCCCTCTTTTTCAGCAGTTTCGACTATCTCCAGCGCTACCCTGTCCTTGATGCTGCCCGTGGGGTTGACGCTCTCCAGCTTGGCATACACGTTGTCTATCTTGATCAGGGGTGTGTTCCCGATCGCTTCCAGTATGTTAAAGCTCCTGTTTTTCATCTAGCCCGCCGTTTCTAGTCACAGATTCAACATATCTAGCATATCGTATTCAGTGCTAACTTGCAATCGGGGGTGGCTTTGGGGAAGGGAGACCTACACCGCGTACTGCTTCTTCCTGCTTATCGTAACCGCCAGTATGGCCATCAGCAGGATGTTCAAACCGATGAGGATGAACACGTTCACGGCGATATCAGCCCAGCCGCCGCTCCGCTGGCTTATCTCCACAATCGGCTCGAGTATGTAGTAGGTGGGGAATATCTGCCCGACCCACTGCGGTATCCCCGGGAACATGTAGATAAGCGCGGGGGCGTAGAGCAGGATACCGAACATCTTCATGCTGGCAAAGAACGACTGCAGGTCCCGGGCGAGAGCGCCGACGAGCAAACCCACCCCGGCAGCCATAACCGCGCCCAGGAACAGCAGCATCACCAGCAGCCCCGGCTGCGCCCCTAGGGCCTGATTCATCGCCAGGGTCACAACGCCGATTATCACGCCGAGGATAATGCCGAGCAGCCCCTTGACCAGGAAGACCTCGCCTATGGTCGCCGGCGTTACCACCACCGCATCGATAGTCTTCTTCTCTTTCTCCGTCACCAGCGACGACCCCGGCAGCGCCACGCCGGCCATCATCACCGCGATGAGGACGATGAAGGGGAGAAGCCGGTCGTTCCAGGGTATGCCCTCCTCGTCGCCGAGCGTAACGGTCTCGAGTTCTACGGGGGCTTCCTGCCCGGCAAGCTCCCTCACCAAGTTCGCCACCGTCGTCGTCACTATGGTGCGGTGCTTTGCCAGGCTCTCGCCCCACACGTAGAGGGACAGCTCTACCCGCTCACCCTGCGTAACTGCGCTGTCGAAACCATCGGGGATGACAAGGCCCGCATCCAGAGCGCCATCGGCAACCGCTTCCCTGAGCTCCAATACCGTGCCGTACTCCCTGCTGTCAACCGAGGCATGCTCCTCGAGCATGGTAACCAGTTGGGAGCTCCCCTCATCCACGACTCCCAGCCTGACCTGGTCAGAGAACAGCGTGCCGAACACGAGCGTGACCACGAGCGAGAAGACTATCGGGACAACGACCGCGAAGATAAAGAAGAAGTTCTTCGGCCCCTGGAAGAATTCCTTGCCCAGGAGAACACCGGTACGCCTCAGGCCCATTGCAGCTTCCTCCTCAACGCCCAGATGCCGATAGCGACAATGGCGGCGTTGATTCCCACCAGTATCGCCAAGTTATGCCAGACGTCGCCCCACCCCGCACCATAGTTGGATACCTGATAAATCGTGTCCGTGACATAGTAGGAGGGAATGGCTTTAATCCAGTCGGACAGAGCGCCGGGGATCATGACCCCTACCGCGGGAATGACGAGTATAACCATAACGGGCACCCCCCAGGCGGTAACCGATATAAAGTCCTTGCCCAGCGACGCCATGATAAAAGCCACGCCCGTCACCAGAACCGCCCCGAGGAGCAACGCGACCACGATGATCAACGGGTGCGCGTTCAGTCCCCCGACGACCGCCAGCAGCAGCACGGCCTGGCTGAATGCCAGAAACGTGCCCAGGATTCCCTTGGCGGTGAACAGGTCCCTGACCGACATCGGGGTCACCAGCAGCGCCCAGGCTGTGCGCCGCTCGAACTCCTCGCTGAGGAGCGCGGCCAGGCCGAAGGTCTCGGTCATAAGGATGAAGACCGCGAAAAGCGAGCGCATGCGGTCACGCTGCGGTATCTGGGAGCCCGCCATGTCCGGCCCCAGCACCTCCGGCTGCAAATCGATGTTCAACATCTGGCCGGTCTGAAGATATGCCATCTCCGTGACGAGCGTGCCGACCACATCCCCAACCTCATCAGGCGTATCCGAAGCGAGGTACAGCACGATGTCGGGCGGCTGGCCCGCCTCGAATTTATCCATGATGTCCGCCGGGAAAACCAGCCCGGCAATATACTCACCCTCGGTAACCGCCTCCCTGAGCGCCTCCTCGGACTCGACCTGCGCTATCTCCAGGCCTGCATCCGCCTGCTGCATCAGCTCCATGGCGGGCGGGACTACGGGCGCGTAGAGCCCTATCTCCAGGGTCTCATCCACCGTGTTCGGCATCACAAAGTAGATAATGCCGAACGTGACGAGGGAAAGCGCGGTTATCACGGCGATGAACCGGTTCCTGAAGAACAGGACGAAGTCCTTGAAAACGAGGGCACGGATAGCACGCCAGTTCATGCCTGCAGCCCCCGGCCGGTAATCTGAATGAAGATATCCTCCAGGGTGGCCTCCTCGCTGTGGATGGTGACCACCTTCTTCTCCGAGAAAAGATTGCGCACGGCGTCGGCGGTATCGGCTGTATCCAGCGGTATCTCGAGGTACTCCAGACCGCTATCGGCCGCCACCTCAGCCTTGAGCGCCCGCTTGCCGTAGGACTGCTTGAGGTTATGCGGGGTATCGAGGGCAACGATCTTGCCCTGGTTGATGAAGGCCACCCGGTCGCTGAGCTTGTCGGCCTCCATCATGTCATGGGTGGTCAGAAAGATGGTTGCCCCGCGGTCGCGCTCCTCAAGGATCACGCCGCGTATCGCCTCGGCGGACACGGGGTCGAGGCCGGAGGTGGGCTCGTCGAGGAACAGTATCCGGGGTGTATTGACAAGCGAGCGCGCTACCATGAGACGCTGCTTCAGCCCCTTGGATAACTCCCCCACCTTGTATCTCCCCCATCCTTCGAGGCCGACGCGCTTCAGCAGCGCCTCGTCATCGAAGCGTTTCACGCCGAAGAGGCGGGCGAACAGCCTCAGGTTCTCGCCGGCCGTCATCTGCTCATAGAGGTTGGTGTACTCGAAGCAGACGCCTATCTCGCCCTGCACCTCCTCGGGCTCCTCGGCGATATCCCGTCCCAGCACCGTAGCCCTGCCCGCCTTGGGCTTCATCTGCCCCGTCAGCATCTTCCAGGTGGTCGACTTGCCGGCGCCGTTGGGGCCGAGGAAGCCCAGAATCTCGCCGTCAGCCACGTTGAAGTTGATATGGTCCACAGCGACCAAGTCGCCGTACCAGTAGGTCAGGTCCTCGGCAACAATCGAATGATTGACCATAGCTACGCACCTCCAACCATCAACCGTCTCTTCACGAAAGGGTCAGTCTGATGCGCTCCCGTTCCCAGCGCGCCATCAGGTCGGGCATCTCCTTTTCAAAGAAGGTGTACATGGCATGTATAATCTCGAGCCGCCTCCGCGCCTCCGGGGCTTTGCCATCGAGCAGCTCCAGCCCCTGCTCGAAGAGGCGGCGGAACTCCGTCATCACCGCCATTCTCCTCTGAATCAGCTTGTCCATGCTGTCCTGCTTGATCACGAAGTAGTCGCGCCTCTTCCCCGGCAGACTGACCCGCTCCACAACGCCCATCTGTATGAGCTGCCGGGTCGCGGTGCTGATCGACCCCTTGCTCGCCATCAGCGCTCCCGCCAGCTCCCCTGCGGACTGCTGCGGCGGGGCGCAGATCAGGAGCCATCCCATAATCCTCCCCTCCATCCGCGTGCCTCCGAGCTGCTCGAAAAGGAGCCCGACATTCTCGACGAATTGCCGCTCCTTTAGCCGCTGCTGCTCCTCGTTCATACGTCACCCCCCGGCAACCTGCTGAAACTCGTATTGTTAGTATATCAGTTTCAGTATGTTTAGTCAACACTGAACAAACAAACCAGTCATATAATTTATTAGCATGGCCCGCCGTGCTAATATCCGTTATTACCTCTCCCATCAAGGGAGAGGTTAGGTGAGGGTGAGTTCATTACTTCCGTTCGCCCTGAGCCTGTCGAAGGGCCGTTCATGGTTCGACAAGCTCACCACGAACGGCGTTATTTTGCACACCACTGTATCCTTGTGAACCTTTCGCCGATAACCTATAATCTAGGCGATGAACGTAGCCAGCGGCAGCACCAAGCGCTATCCCCTGGTCGAGGATGTGCCAACACCCCGGAGCGCACACAGGGCATTCGAGCTGCTCAAGGACAAACCCTTCAGCTTCTTCCTCGACAGCGGAATGGACCCCCGGAGGCTGGGACGCTACTCCTTCATCGGCAGCGACCCCTTCCTGGTGATGCGCAGCCGCGGCAGGGAGATAACCCTTGTAAGCCCCGATGGCGAGAAAACGGTCCACGGCAACCCCTTCGACTTACTGGGGGAGCTGCTCCGCGAGTACAGGCTCGACGGCAACCCTTCTGGCCTGCCCTTCGTCGGGGGAGCGGTGGGCTACCTGAGCTACGACCTGTGCCATTTCATCGAGAAGCTGCCCTCCACCGCGGTGGACGACCTCGAGCTGCCCGAGTGCTACCTCGCCTTCTACGATGCCGTCGCCGCCTTCAACCACCTCGAAGGCCGCGCCTACATTGTATCGACAGGCTTCCCCGAGACGGGAGGAAGGCGGCTGGCGAGGGCGGAATCCCGCCTCGAGGAGATGCGCGGCATCCTGGCGCAGGAACCTCCGCCAGCGGACAGTATTGAAATATATTCCGACCCGGGAGAGGAGAGGCCTGTCAGCCTGCGCTCGAACTTCACCCATGAAGCCTACGTCGAGGCGGTGCAGGCGGTGAGGGAATACATAATGGCGGGCGACATCTTCCAGGCGAATCTCTCGCAGCGGTTCGAGGCCAATATGCCGCTGCCGCCCTACGAGCTCTACCGCCGCCTGCGGCGGATCAACCCCGCCCCCTTCGCCAGCTACCTCAACCTCGACGGCGTAACCGTTGTCAGCGCCTCCCCGGAGCGGTTCCTCCGCGTACGCGGCAACCTTGTTGAGACACGTCCTATAAAGGGCACCCGCCCCCGCGGCAGCGACCCGGCGTCCGACCGGGCGCTGGCGCAGGAGCTTGTAGATAGTATAAAGGACAGGGCGGAGCACGTTATGATCGTCGACCTGGAGAGGAACGACCTGGGACGGGTCTGCCGCTACGGCACGGTGAGGGTCAGCGAGCTCATGGCGCTGGAGCGTTACGCCACCGTGTACCACCTCACCTCCACCGTGGAGGGACGGCTGCGCCCCGACAAGGGCGTCATCGACCTGCTCAAGGCGACCTTCCCCGGCGGCTCCATCACCGGCGCGCCCAAGGTGCGTGCCATGGAGATTATCGACGAGCTCGAGCCCACGAGGAGGAGCGTCTACACCGGGGATATCGGCTACTTCAGCTTCGACGGGGGGCTCGACCTCAACATCGTCATCCGCACCATCCTGGTCAAGGAGGGGAAGGCCTACTTCCAGGTGGGCGGGGCGGTGGTCTACGACTCCGACCCCGAGGGCGAGTATATGGAGACGCTGGACAAGGCGCGGGCGCTGGTCCATGCCCTGAGCATGGTTCCCGAGCTGGTTACGGAGGGGAAGCGATGATAGTGCTCATAGATAACTACGATTCCTTCGTCTACAACCTGGCGCAGTACATCGGGGAGCTGGGCGGGGAGCCGGTGGTACACCGCAACGACGCCATCGGTATTGAAGATATCGAGAAGCTGTCCCCGAGCCACATAATCATCTCCCCCGGCCCCTGTACACCAATAGAAGGCGGCATCTCCAACGACGTGATACGTCACTTCAGCGGCAGGATACCCATCCTCGGCGTCTGCCTTGGCCACCAGTGCATCGGCTATGTCTACGACGGCGTGATATCGAGGTCGGACCCGCCCGTGCACGGCAAGACCTCCCTCGTCCACCACGACGGCAGGACCATCTACACCGGGCTGCCTAACCCCTTCCCCGGAGGACGCTACCACTCGCTGATAATCGAACCGGACACCATGTCGGACAGCATGGAGGTATCGGCGTGGACGGAGAACGGGATAATCATGGGCGTCCGCCACAGGGAGTACGTAGTGGAGGGGATACAGTTCCACCCCGAATCTATCCTGACCGACGTCGGGCATGACGTCCTCAGGAAATTCCTCAGCTTCACCGAGCCGCTAT